>SXGQ01627811.1_pt1 | contig 24927 bp, 17 predicted proteins | sample 3178371 | NCBI WGS metagenome assembly SXGQ01 (sample SAMN11356859, study PRJNA531348) | freshwater metagenome | isolation source: freshwater sample F1-20 | place: China: Fuxian Lake, Yuxi | collected 2017-12-25 | reverse complement strand
GGGGTTTAGAGGTCATGGGACAATCCTCCGATGTTATTGCAATCCGCGAAGGGGTGGATTTGGTTTACCAGAAATTCAAAAATCTCTTAATCCAAAAAGGACTTCAGCCTATGAATTCCGTAGGGTCTGAATTTGATGTCGAAAAGCATGAGGCGATTTCCCGCATGCCGGCGTCTAGTCCAGACCAAGTCAATAATGTGGTGGCCGAAGTTGAGAAAGGTTATCTGCTCAATGAGCAGGTTTTGCGTTTTTCGAAGGTGATTGTCGGCGTTTAATCTTTTCCCTGTAATTTAATCCGGTGTTATGGCCAAGCGTGACTATTACGAAGTGTTGGGGGTAGGCCGGCAGGCCGGCGAAGACGAAATCAAAAAAGCCTACCGCAAAGCGGCCTTGCAGTTTCACCCGGACAAGAACCCGGGGGATGCCAAGGCCGAAGAGAAATTTAAGGAAGCCGCAGAAGCTTACGAAATCCTTAGCAATTCGGACAAACGATCACGATACGATCGCTTTGGCCATCAAGGGGTTGAACAGGGTATGGGTGGTGGCGGCGGAGGTTTTTCGATGGAGGATATTTTCTCTCAATTCGGCGATGTCTTCAGCGATGGTTCACCATTTGAAGGATTTTTTGGAGGTGGTGGACGAGGAGGACGCCGTGCTAACCGCGGAGCTAATTTGCGGATAAGGGTGAAGTTAACCCTAGAAGAAATCGCCAAAGGGGTTGAGAAAAAGGTTAAGGTAACCAAAGCGGTGCCTGCAGAAGGGGTGACTTACAAAGCCTGTGCAACCTGCGGTGGTAATGGGCAAATTCAAAGGATGACCAACACCATCCTAGGTCAAATGCGTACGGCTAGTACCTGTCCCCACTGCGAAGGCAGCGGGCAAATGGTGGATCGTCGTCCGCCTGGTGTGGACCCTGATGGTCTGCAACGCAAGGAGGAAGTGATTTCGGTTCAAATCCCCGCAGGGGTGGCCGAAGGCATGCAACTTAGTGTTTCGGGTAAGGGTAACGCCGGACGCAACGGAGGACAGCCTGGGGATTTGATCGTCTTGGTCGAGGAAGAACCCCACCCTCATTTCAAAAGGGATGGGAACCATGTGCTCTACGACCTACCCGTATCGGTGGTCCAAGCGGCCATCGGGGATCAAATTGAAGTCCCTACCTTGGACGGCCGAGCCCGGATTCGATTGGAGCCGGGGACTCAACCCGGTAAACTGCTTCGCCTCAAGGGCAAGGGTTTACCAGCCGTCAATGCCTACGGTCGCGGTGATTTGATCATTTTTGTCAATGTCTTTGTGCCCACCAAGCTTTCCAAGGAGGAGAAGGAAACCCTTGAAAAATTGGGAGTCTCCGAGAATTTCAAGCCCACCAATGCAGACGATTCCGGGAAATCCTCATTTTTTGACCGTATGAGAGATTTTTTCCAGCATGATTAAGCGTATATTTGCAGCAGCTTATCCAGAAGGACGGAGGGAACGGCCCTACGATGTCCTGGCAACCGCAAGCGACAGGCTGCTGTCGATTGGTCCGGTGCCAAATCCGTTGCTTCAGACAACAACTTGAAGCAGCCGATAAGCAGGAGTAATCGTCCAAACAAGTGACGGTGACCACTGCAGCCCGCATCCTGCGGATAAGCCACACGAAAGTATGGCTTTTTTTATGCACGAAAATTTGAAACAAGCGCTCGCCCAACGAATTCTGGTGTTGGATGGAGCCATGGGTACCCAAATTCAGTTACGCAAACTGACCGAGGCAGATTATCGCGGCACTCGCTTTGCCGATTGGCCTCGCGATGTTCAAGGTAACAACGAATTGCTTAGCCTGACTAGGCCGGATCTCATTGCTCAAATTCACCGGGATTATCTGGAGGCAGGGGCTGATCTATTGGAAACAAATACCTTCAATGCTCAACGGATTTCCATGGCCGATTACGGCATGGAAGCCTTGAGTTATGAACTTAACGTTGCGTCGGCTCGTTTGGCCAAAGAACAGGCTGACTTGGTCACGGCCATGAACCCGGCCAAGCCTCGCTTTGTAGCAGGGGCCATCGGGCCAACCAACAAGACGGCCAGTATAAGCCCTGACGTCAACAATCCCGGCTACCGCTCGGTGTATTTTATGGAATTGGTGGAAGCCTATACCGAGCAGATTCGAGGCTTGGTGGATGGAGGGGTGGATATTCTTTTGGTGGAAACCATTTTTGATACCCTGAATGCTAAGGCGGCCCTTTATGCTATCGATCATTTCTTCCGAGAAAGGGGTCAGGATCCCTTGCCCATCATGGTCAGTGGAACCATTACGGACAACAGCGGTCGTACCCTTTCTGGTCAAACGGTGGAGGCGTTTTTTTACTCGCTGTCGCATCTTCCTCTTCTGAGTGTTGGCTTGAATTGTGCGCTGGGGGCTAGACAAATGCGACCCCACCTGCAGGCCCTTTCAGCCTGCTCCCATTTTGGGGTTTCGGCGCATCCCAATGCCGGATTGCCCAATGCCTTTGGGGCCTACGATGAGGACCCCGACACCATGCGATTGCAGATTCGGGAATTCCTGCAGGAATCCTTGGTGAATATTATTGGGGGTTGTTGCGGAACCGGGCCCGAGCACATTCGGGCTATCGCTGATGAGGCTTCCCGGTTTAAGCCTCGTCCTTTGCCAAATCTACAGCGGCGTTTGAGCTTGTCTGGTTTGGAACCCTTGGTTGTTCGTGAAGACACCAATTTTATAAATATAGGCGAAAGAACCAATGTTACCGGATCGAGGGCCTTTGCACGTTTGATACGCGAGGACCGCTATGAAGAAGCGGTGGAGGTTGCCCGTCAGCAAGTCGAAAACGGGGCCCAAATGATTGATGTCAATTTTGACGAGGGCATGATCGATTCGGTTGCGGCGATGGTTCGTTTTTTGAATCTCATCGCGGCCGAGCCGGATATTGCCAGGGTCCCGGTGATGATTGATTCTTCAAGATGGGAGGTCCTGGAAGCGGGTTTGGCCTGTGTTCAGGGCAAAGCGGTGGTCAATTCCATTTCACTCAAGGAAGGGGAAACCGTCTTTTTGGACCATGCTCGTACGGTTCGCTCGTACGGAGCTGCGGTGGTGGTCATGGCCTTCGATGAACAAGGTCAAGCCGATTCCTTGGTGAGGCGGACAGCTATTTGCCGTAGAGCATATGATTTACTCACCAAGGAAGCGGGCTTCCCGGCTCAGGATATCATATTTGATCCTAATATTTTGACTGTGGCTACCGGTATCGAAGAACACCAGAATTATGCAGTGGATTTCATCCAAGCCACGGCCTGGATCAAGGAAAATCTTCCCTTGGCTAAGGTGAGTGGTGGTGTTTCCAATATTTCTTTTTCGTTCAGGGGGAATGATAAGGTACGAGAGGCCATGCATTCTGCTTTTTTGTACCATGCAATCCGTGCGGGGTTAGATATGGGCATTGTCAATGCCGGACAAATTGAAGTCTATGACCAAATCGAACCTGTACTGTTGGAACATGTCGAAGATGTGTTACATAATCGCAGGCCTGATGCGACCGAGCGCTTGGTCAACCTGGCCGAGTCCTACAAGGGAACGCAAGCAAAGCAAGGCCAAGGCAAGGATTTAACTTGGAGGGAAAAAATTGTGCGAGAGCGACTTACCTACGCTTTGGTCAAAGGCCTGGACGAGTATATCGTCGAAGACGTAGAGGAAGCCCGTTTGGAATTTGAGAAGCCCTTGCATTTGATTGAAGGTCCCCTAATGGACGGAATGAATGTTGTTGGGGATTTATTTGGGGAAGGAAAAATGTTTTTACCCCAGGTGGTCAAAAGTGCACGGGTCATGAAAAAGGCCGTCGCTGTTTTGCTACCTTACTTGGAGGCCGAGAAAGAAAGAGCTGCTGCTGCCGGAGAATCCGCGGAGGCCTCTAACAAAGGTCGAATTCTGATGGCTACGGTCAAAGGCGATGTACACGATATTGGCAAGAATATAGTGGGCGTTGTCTTGCAATGCAACAATTACGAGGTGGTGGATTTGGGGGTCATGGTATCCACCGATCGCATTCTGGAAGCTGCTCTGCAACATCAAGTAGATATTATTGGACTTTCAGGTTTGATTACCCCCTCTTTGGACGAAATGGTTGGTGTGGCCCGCGAAATGGAACGTAGGGGTATGCGTATTCCCCTCCTCATCGGAGGGGCGACCACCTCCAAAGCGCATACTGCGGTCAAAATTGCCCCAGCCTATGGGGGAACCGTGGTGCATGTGTTGGATGCCAGCCGTTCGGTCCCGGTGGTCTCCACCTTGCTCAGCCCCGAACAACGACCCAGTTTCGCCGCTCGAAATCGCCAAGAACAGGATACGATGCGGGAAGGATATCTGAACCGTGCCGCTGCCAAGAATATGCTGACTTTGGAACAGGCCAGGGCTAGGTCTTGGAAAGGAGATTGGCTGAGTTACCAACCAGCGATTCCCCATCGACCGGGAGTTCACCAGGAATTGGCATGGCCTTTGGAGGAATTGGTGGATTATATCGATTGGACCCCTTTTTTTCAAGCGTGGGAATTGCACGGACGTTACCCGGACTTGCTCCAAGACGAGGTGGTGGGCGAAGCCGCAACCAAATTGTTTGAAGATGCCCAAGCGATGCTAAATGCATTGGTATCCAAGAACTTATTGACCGCCAAAGCCGTATGGGGCTTGTTCCCGGCGAACACGGTTACGGGTGATTGTTTGGTCATGGATGACCAATGGGAATTTCCGATGTTACGGCAACAAAGTGCCAAGGCTGGGGATTTGCCTAATTTTTGCCTGACGGATTTTGTGGCTCCTCAGGAAAGCGGGCTACGGGATTGGGCAGGGACTTTTGCGGTGGGGATTTTTGGGGCCGAAGAATTGGCTCAGCATTACCAAAAAGACCACGATGACTTTTCGGCGATTTTGGTCAAAGCTTTGGCTGATCGCTTGGCCGAAGCCTTGGCGGAAGCCTTGCATGCCAAGGTGAGGCAAGAGGATTGGGGTTATGCCCCCATGGAGCAGTACAGCAACATCGATTTAATCGCGGAGAAGTACCAAGGAATTCGACCGGCCCCAGGCTATCCCGCCTGCCCGGATCATTTGGACAAGCTTACCATTTGGAAAATGTTGGATGTCGAGAAGAGGCTGGGTATGCAATTAACCGAGAGTTTGGCTATGACCCCTGCCGCCGCGGTATCCGGATTCTATTTGGGGCATCCCCAGGCCAAATATTTTGGGTTGGGTAAAATCGCTCAAGATCAATTGGAGGATTACGCGCTTCGGCGTGGAGTGAATTTGGAGGAAGCCAAACGCTGGTTGGCCCCTGTTTTGTTAGATGCCTAAAAAATGTTATGAAAATTACCGACCATATTCAAGCGGCCAACGGTCGCACCCTTTTTTCTTTCGAAATTCTGCCTCCCCTCAAAGGGCAGGATATTCATGAAATCTACAACGGGATTGCTCCTTTGATGGAGTTCAAGCCACCTTTTATTGATGTTACTTATCACCGCGAGGAATTTTTGCTCAAACCTCTATCGGACGGAGCATTTAGACGAATTACCACCCGCAAACGTCCGGGTACTGTGGCTATCTGCGCCGCTATCATGAATCGCTTCAAGGTCGATGCGGTTCCTCACCTTATTTGTGGTGGCTTTAGCAAAGAAGAAACCGAAAACGCCTTAATTGACCTGCATTTTTTGGGTATTGATAATGTTCTGGTTTTGAGGGGTGATAACCTCAAACACGAAACCAGCTTTGTTCCCCAACCTGATGGGAACCAAAACGCCTTGGAATTGTTGCAGCAAGTGGTTCGCATGAATCAGGGGCATTATGTGGACGATGAATTGGTGAACGCCACAGCAACAGATTTTTGTATTGGTGTCGCTGGTTACCCCGAAAAGCATCACGATGCTCCCAACCTAAAGTCCGATATTCGTTGGCTTAAACAAAAGGTCAAAGCAGGAGCCACTTTCATCACCACTCAAATGTTTTTTGATAATAAGGCCTATTTTGATTTTGTGGCCACGTGTCGCAAAGAGGGCATCGATATTCCCATTATTCCGGGCATCAAACCGTTGTCAACACTCAAGCAAATCACCCTCTTGCCCAAGGTTTTTCATATCGATATCCCTGAGGCTTTGGCAGATGCGGTGGAGTTGGCGCCTAATGAACAGGCGGTTAGGCAAATAGGCATTGAATGGGCCATCAACCAATGCCGTGAGCTCAAAGAGGCAGGGGTCCCGGTTCTGCATTTTTATACTATGGGCAAAAGCCAAGCGACCAAACGTATTGCCGAAGCTGTTTTTTAGGGTGAAGTTTTTGGCCTTCGTTTCGGGGTTCTTGGTGACATTTGATGCCTTTGCCCAGGTACCGTTTCCTTTATCGGGTGAGAGCAATGAATGCCAGGCGGTGCGGACTACCTTAGCTCCCGTTATGGATGGTCGTTTGGACGATCCCCTTTGGCAGAATATTCCCCGGATTACCGGCTTTACCCAGCGGGAGTTGCAGGTGGGGTTGCCTTCCACCGAACGTACCGAGGTGGCGGTGGCTTATGATGAACAACATTTGTACTTGGCGGTTTGGTGTTATGATAGCAATCCTCAGTCTTTGATTGCCCGTGAAATGCGTAGGGATTTTGATTATACCTTGGATGATAACTTTATAGTGGTTGTGGATCCTTACCGCGATCGTCGTAATGGTATTATGTTGGTGACCAATCCGGTGGGCGCTAGGGCGGATTTGCAAATTTTCAATAACGGAGCTTCCTCCAATGCTTTTTGGAATGGGGTTTGGGATGTCCGGACCACCGTGAATGAGCAAGGGTGGTTTGCAGAATTTGTCATTCCACTGTACACGTTCAAGTACCGAGTCGGTGTGGAGGAACAGGAATGGGGCATTAATTTTGAACGCAATATCCGGCACAAAAGGGAGCAAGTACGTTGGCAAGGTTGGGCGAGGGATAACCGCATTGAACAAGTGAACTTAGCAGGTGCTTTGCGTGGTTTACGGCAATTGTCGCAAAAGCAAATGGTAGAAATTAAGCCCTACGGACTGGGTGGTGGAGAATTCAAACCTGACCAACGCAGACCTGTGGGCAATTGGGGCGGTGATGTCAATTATTTGCTAAACCCTACCTATAGGCTTAACTTAACGGTGAACACGGATTTTGCCCAGGTGGAATCCGATCAACAACAAATTAATATCACCCGTTTCCCCCTTTTCTTTCCTGAGTTGCGGGAGTTTTTCCTGGAAGGAGATGATTATTTCAATTTTGGATTTGGAGGCAATCGAATTATTCCTTTTTATACAAGGCGCATGGGTTTGGATGATCAACGAGAAGCTGTGCCAATCCTTGCTGGGGCTCGTTTGTTGGGCAAAGAAAACGACCGAACCTTGGGGCTGATGAGTATCCAAACCAGGGCAACCGATAACCAGTCCTCGACCAATTATACTACCGCCTCTTGGAGACAAGATATAGGTGGTCAAAGTATTATAGGCGCAATGACGACCAATCGCATTAGTGTAAATCGATGGCATAGCACCAACGGCATCAACGGTCGGTATAGTACTTCCAAATTGTGGGGTAATAAAAATTTAGAAGTGGGCGGAGCCTTGCTGCACACCTATGCCACTGATCAAGGATGGAATTCGGAGGCTTTGGCTTATCGTTTTTTTGTGCATTACCCCAACGATCGATGGTCGGTTTTTGCTTCCGCTCAGCGCGGTCTAAAGGATTTTGAACCCGAAGTAGGGTTGATGTTACGCCGGGGTTTCAGAGAACAATTTGTGGATTTGGGATACCGTCCTCGTCCCCGCAAACAGGGCCACTGGATTCGTCAATACGATTTTAGGCCGGTGCAGTTGACCCATACCCAATACGACGATGATGGCTCCATACAGTCCTTCAATTATTCGGTGCAATTTTTGGGTTTGGATACCAAAAGTGGGGAATCTTTGAGCCTAAACTACGGGTTAGTTGCCGAAGGATTACGGGTACCTTTTAGTTTATCCCCGTCGCTTGTTATTCCTGAGGGCATGTATTGGTGGCGTCAGTCTACAGCCCGCTTGCGGACTTTCAAGGGACGCAAATTAGCTTTGGATAGCCGTTGGGCTTGGGGCCAGTTTTATAACGGAAACTCGGTGCAAACCCAAACTGAAATACTTTGGCGAAGCAGCCGATACTTGGGTTTTAATCTTCGTTTTGAGCATAATCGCATTCAGTTACCGTTGGGATCGTTGGAAACCAACCTTGTCGGAACCAGGATAACGTATGCACTCAATCCTCAAGTTTTTGGATCTTTTTTGGGTCAATGGAACTCCGCCCAAAAAGAGTTAAATTTTAACTTCCGACTGCAAGTGATTCCGGCAGTTGGCAAAGATTTTTTCTTGATTGTCAACCAGCTCTACAGCACGAGCACGGGAACATGGTTACCTACCCGTGGTACGATCTTGGGTAAATTGATTTGGCGCTTGGTGGTTTAGGGCTGCGGAGCCAAGGAGGGCCTCGTTTGGAGAATCTGTTCGTAATGCCTGCCCGCTCTGTTTGAATAGTAAACAGGGCAGGTCTGGTTGCTGGTCCCGGAACCCTGTTTTCGGACAATGCGCAGGATGGGTTTCTCGTTGTGACGCACAAATAGCTTGACCTTATGCCCCGATTTGGTTTTGAAATACCCTTTGGCCGAATAACCATCGGTAAAGCCGTTGATTTTGATCTGAATGGGAGGCACCGTGGACACGGTGTCGATGGAGGCGATACTTTCCCAAGGGAGATTAGTGCTGTACATGCCGCTGATGTGTAGGCCGTCTTCTTTCATCGATAATTCAGATGGCCGATCTCCAGCCCACATCAAAACCGAAACCAAAACCAAGGCACCGAGAAGGACCCCCCCAGGTGCCAACATGCGTAGGCCGCGGGGTGAGGGTATACGATCTCGGTAGGTCCAAGTAAATAAGGTCAAGCCCCCCAATGTCCAGTACAAAACAACGGGGGCTGACCACCGACGGTAAAGGCTCTCGGTGGGCTCGGAGAGTTCGACTAATCCGCTATAAACCAATCCGCCTGCCAAACCCCAAAGAATCAGACCTAAGGCCAATCCATCAAAAAAACGTCTTTGGAGCTTCAGGTAACCCGTCAAGTCAAAAGCGGCTTGATCTTCGGTTGATAGCGTATTGTACCCACTGAGCCAAGTTGACGCGTTGCCTGCATTGACCAAACGACCCACCCCCCAAAAAACGATTGCCAAAAAAAAAGGTAGAAAGTGGAGTTCCATATCGAGCTAAATTTACAACTTATGATGAAAGTTACAAGAACATGCGCGTGATGGTATGGTTGACCTTGACCCTTGTGCTTTGGGGTGGAATGGCAATGGCACAGATTGGGGAGTCGCTAAGGGGCTTGGAGATGAATCACTGGCCAATTTTGTCTGTGGAGGAGACCCTTAAGCAGATGACTTTGAAGCAGAAGATCGGTCAATTGATGATGGTACCCGTATATGCCCAAGCCGATACCGCAGATGCCAAAGTTCTTGGGTTGCTGCGTGATTACGAGGTAGGAGGTTTGATCTGGATGAAGGGAAGAAGCGAACATTTGCGTAAACTGTTGCCGATATATCAAAGGTCCGCTTCCATGCCTTTATGGTCGTCGATGGATGCTGAATGGGGGGCTGCAATGCGCATGGAGGATTGTTTGCGTTTTCCTTATGCATCGACCTTGGGGGCCTGCGGAGATACCCTTTTGGTTGAACAAATTGCAAAAGCCATGGGTCTTGAGCTCAAAGAGATGGGTATGCAAATAAGTTTTGCTCCGGTTGCGGATGTGAACAGCAATCCGTTCAATCCCGTCATTGGCTTTCGATCTTTCGGCCATCAGGTGCAGACCGTGGCCGCTATGGCCAGAGCCTATGCAAGAGGATTGGAACAAGCCGGCATCATGGCCTGTGTCAAACATTATCCTGGTCATGGCGATACCGAAATGGATTCCCATCATGACTTGCCGGAAGTGAACAAGACTGCAGAGGCTTTGGCTGCTTTGGAGTGGCCTGCCTTCCAGGCCCTCTTGGACTTGCCTTCGATGATGTCGGCGCATTTGGTGGTCCACGCCATGGACAGCGGTTTTGGTTTGCCAGTTAGTTTGAATCCTGCCGCCTTGGAAGGGGTATTGCGCCGTCAATGGGGTTACCAAGGAATTCTATTCACGGATGCCTTGAATATGAAGGGAGCAAGTTTGTGTTATCCACCAGGAGAATTGGAATGGAGGGCATTGAAGGCGGGGAACGATGTGCTCTTGTATGTAATCAATGTTCATCAGGCCGTGGAGCGCATTGAACAAGCCTTGCAGCGAGGAGAATGGACGGAAGAGGCATTGAACCAACGAGTCATGAGAATTTTGACAGCCAAAAGAAAATACGGCACAGCAATCGTTGGGCTCGATAGCCCCTTGGCGACGGGCCGCAAAACGGCAGGCGGCCAAATCGCGCAATCCTATCGGAAGGCGGTTGTCTTGTGGAAGAAGGATACTTTGCCGGTTTGTATCGAGCCTGAAGGGGCTCGTTTGTACCTGGCTTTGGGCGGAGAGCAACCACGTCAGGCCTACGATCGATTTGGGCTTTTTGCCCAAGCTGATTATGTGCATCTTCCCTGGTCAAAAAAAGACAGGACAGGTACGGGACTTACTGCGCAAACGTTGGATTCTTTGATCAAAAATTACAAGGAATGTGTTGTGGCCTGGCATATACCCAGTCAACGGTATGCGGTGGGTTTGGGTATGGACTCCATATCCTTGGCCCAATGGATTCCAGCGATGGAACGTTTCAGGAGATTAGGTGGGCGTTTGGTGCATTTGGTTTACGGAAACCCCATGGCTACCGTCCGCATACGGAGGATGGAAAATTCCACGGCCCACGGTTTGGCAGGTGATGCAGTGGTTTGTGCTCAGGAAGATCACCCAGGGGCCTGGGATGCTGCCCTACAAGCATTGTTTGGGGCCATTCCCTTGGAAGGAATCGAAAATGTGGAGGTCAACAAGGTTCTGGATTCTCCTCAAAGTGCAAACCGATTGTCAGCATCCACATTGCCCTTACAATGGCAACCCTTGCTGAATGCTTGGGACGACCAGGGGCGTGAGATTTTTTCTGATGCAGTTACGAAGAAAGCGGATTCCATGGTGGAGGTCGTAAGGGGCATGGGCGCCTTTCCGGGAGCACAATTGGTGATTGCCCTAGGACAGAAAATCCTTTATGCCAAGTCTTACGGGTATATGGATACGAGCCAGTCCGTTCCTGTGGATATGGGGACCCTGTACGACCTCGCCTCGTTGACCAAGGTCTTGTCCACTGGGCTGGCCGCCATGGATTTGCATCGAGGTCAAGCCCTTCCGTTGCGCACCAAACTCTACGCGCTTCTGCCTGAATTGAGGGGTCACCCTTTGGGCCAACGAACTTTGGCATCCTTGATGACCCACCAGGCCGGACTCCCTGCGCATTTGGCTTTGGATCAACAGTTGGGGGCAGAACAAGGAAGGGCAATCCGTTGGGAAAAATTAAGGACGAACCGGAGGGACATGATAGATTCGTTGTTACAAATGACCCTGTCCATGCCGCTTCAACCGGAGGGATCCTTCGTGTACAGCGATCTTGGATTGCTCTTGGTGGATCGTTGCTTGCAACGCGAGTCAGAAGCCAGGGGCATACAGGATTACAGGGTCAGTTTGCAGAAAAACTGGTATGAACCATGTGGTGCGAGCCGCTTGGGGTACAGGCCTACGGAAAAATTCGCTTTGAATCGAATTGCTCCCACGGCGATGGACACCGTTTGGCGCAAGAAATTAATGCACGGCGAAGTACATGATCCTATGGCGTATGCCATGGGGGGAATTGCGCCCCATGCCGGATTATTCGGGACTGCCTCGGATGTTGTAAGAATTCTGATGCCTTTGGTCACGGGTTATTTCCCAGGGTCGGCCAAAGTAGATTCTGCAACGCTTGCCCTGTTCACTTCAAATTATTTCCCCGGGAACCGCAGGGGACTCCTTTGGGATCGCCCTATCCCTGGGTCATCCCAGGCCAAGGCTAAACGAAGTTTCGGTCATTCAGGTTTCACAGGGACCTATTGTTGGGTGGACCCGGAAACTGGATTGATTATGGTTTTTGTGTCCAATCGAATTCACCCCCGAACAGAGCCCAATCTGCTGGTCAAATCCAATTTGCGAACGGATTTATGGGATTTGTTCTACGCGAGCATTAAGGCCAAGTCGCATTGAACATTCTGGTGGCTTAATTGTCCTATGCATACAATGACTCTTGAACGCCCTTTGCGTATTGGCATGGTTTGCTACCCCACTTACGGTGGCAGTGGAGTCGTGGCCACAGAATTAGGCAAGGCCCTTGCGGAGCGAGGGCATTCGGTTCACTTTATCTCCAATACACAACCAGCCCGCTTGGATGTTTTTCGGGAAAACTTGTATTTCCATGAGGTGAGCATGGTGCATTACCCCCTCTTTGAGCATTCTCCGTATGTGCTTGCTTTGACAGGCAAAATGGTGGAGGTGGCCAGGGAACAGCAATTGGATCTTTTTCATGTGCATTATGCTATTCCCCATGCCACCGCAGCTCATCTTGCCAAAGAGATTTTGGCAAGTCAAGGTCAACGAATTCGAGTGGTAACGACCCTTCATGGAACCGATATTACCTTGGTGGGGAAGGATCCCAATTATGCCCCTGTGGTGAGTTTTGCGATCCAGCAGTCGGATGAGGTTACGGCGGTCTCCGAATACCTGCGTGGAGAGACCTTACGCTATTTTGATTGCCGTAAAGAGGTGCTGGTGATTTCTAATTTTGTGGATTTGCAAAGGTTCAAGCCTTTTGCAAGGGCGGGGTTGCGGGAACGATTTTGTCCACCGGGCCATCGCCTTTTGGTTCATGTTTCCAATTTCCGCAGGGTCAAACGCATTGATCGGGTTTTGGAATGGTACCGCGCAATAGCAGCCTCCATTCCAACCTCTTTATTAATGGTGGGGGATGGACCTGAATTGCCCAAAGCAGAGCAAACCGTCAAAGAATGGGGAATCCAATCCAAGGTGCATTTCGTGGGCAGGCAAGATCCTGTGGAAGAATTATGTTCTGCAGCAGATTTGATGTTATTGCCTTCCGAAACGGAGAGTTTTGGATTGGCAGCGTTGGAGGCTATGGCATGCGGCGTGCCCGTGATGGCTTCCGAGGCAGGAGGGTTGACGGAACTCATCCAAGATGGCATCAACGGAATCTTGGTCTCTGAAGAGGGACAGGCAAGGGGAGTCCAAAGAGCGGTTGAAATATTGAACAACGCTGAACTCTTGCAACATTACCGGAACGCAGCCTTGCAAAGGGCATCGCAATATAACATTACCCATATTTTGCCACATTACGAGAGTCTCTATGCGGGCTTGCAGGTGCAGAGCTCAAGTGAATTAACCTAATTGGCATCATTGGAAATGGCCTATCCCATTATTGAGGCTCAGGGCCTGGAGAAGTCCTACGGGTCCTTTAAAGCGGTCGTTGACCTGAGCTTTGAATTGCAGGAAGGGTCAGTCATGGGATTTCTTGGGCCGAACGGCGCCGGCAAAAGCACCACCCTTAGGATGCTGGTGGATTTGATTCGACCAGTTTCTGGAAATTTGCGGTTATTCGGCTTGGATTACCGTCGTCATCGTGGTCGTATTTTGTCACGAATAGGATGCTTGATTGAGAAACCGGATTTTTACAAATATCTAGGCGCTTTGCAAAATCTCGAATTGTTGGGAAGGTCTTCTGGAATCCGTAAGCCCCGGCAAAGGGCCTTGGAAATGCTGGAATTTGTTGGATTGGCTGGACGGGAACAGGATGCGGTTGCCTCCTTTTCGCATGGAATGAGGCAAAGGCTGGGTTTGGCGCAGTGTCTCTTGCACAACCCTGATTTGATTATTCTGGATGAACCGGGCACCGGATTGGATCCTCAAGGAATTGTGGATATGAGGGAAATGATTTTGAAATTAAATCGTGAACAAGGCAAAACCATTTTGCTTTCATCCCATCATTTGCCCGAGGTAGAGGCTGTTGCTACACATCTGGTGTTAATGAATCGTGGCCGTTGTTTGGTGCAGGGTTCTGCCGCGGAACTTTTGTCTCAGCAAGACCGCAAAATTCGTTTGGAGGTCGATCGGGTTACGGAGGCCATGGATTGCCTAAGTTCCATGCTTTCAAGGGACAAGATGGTGCAGGGCGATGGCCGGATTCTAGAGCTTTCTTTGTGCCGGGAGGAATTACCGCCTTTGATCAAAGCCCTGGTGGAGCGAGGCCTATCGGTGTATTCGGTGGAGTCGCGTCAGAAACTCGAAGATTATTACATGCAGATTCTTCATCATCACAACAACGAAACACATCATGTGGTGGGCCTCCCTATATAACGAAAGCATCAAGATTTTGGCCAAGCCCAGGTCTTACCTAGGCTTTTTGGCCATAACCCTTTTGGTGGGAGTCATTCTTTTGGCGTTGGCCTTAGACGGGGAGTCATATTTGGATTTTGTGACGGGGTCCTTGGAGCAGAACCTCATGATTGAGGGCTCCATGCTCAATGGACATCTTGTGGGGTTCATAGTGCTACAGATGTTGGTTGTGCATTTGCCTTTGTTGGTGGCCTTGGTGACCGGTGATTTGATTTCCGGGGAGGCGGCCATGGGGACCTTGCGGAACTTGGTGACCAGGCCATTGTCAAGAAAGTCCTTGCTATTTAGCAAATACGGTGCTGCGGCGGTTTATACCCTGGTGCTCCTGGTTTGGCTTGGCTTGATGGCGGTTGGGGTCGCTCAATGGATTTTTGGCCCAGGGGATTTAGCCGTCCTCAGCGGGGAGGGATTGCAAATCCTACCATCGGTGGAGGTGATGCCTCGCTTTTTGCAAGCATTTACTTTGGCTTTTTTGGCTTTATACACCGTTGCCTGTATTTCGGTCACTTTTTCGTGCTTAGCGGATAATTCCATAGGACCTATTGTCGGGACCATGGCGCTGATCATGGTCTTCACCTTGATTGGCACTTTGGATGTGCCCCTGTTCGAGAATGTTCGCCCCTTCCTTTTCACTACCCACATGGCGGCATGGCGTTCTTTGTTTTTGGATCCTACACCCTTGAGAGATATTCTTTTTTCGGTGGGAATTTTGACTCTCCATTGCACGGCGTTGATGGCCTTTGGCCTTTGGTATTTTGATCGCAAGGATATCCTTACTTGATTTTGAACAATGATGGTTTTAACTCAAAGAATTTCAGTAGGTCTAATGTTTTGCATTGGAGTTTGTGGCGCCATGATTGTCGATTCCCAAGCTAGGAATTTCCTTCCATCTGATGGCATTCACGGGAAGGAAATGCCTTTGTATGGTCTGATGGACAATGATTTACAAAAAGATGCCGAAAGGCTGATGGAGAAGTTGGCCATCCGTTTGGTGGGACTGTGCGATTTGCAAGCGACCGTTCATGTTCAAGCAGATATTCCTCGTGTCAAGGTGCGGCCATTAACGGCGGAGATGTATTTCCTTGCTCCAGACCGGTTCCGAATACGCAGTCCCCGTCTTGCCCTCTTGCCCCGACAGAACCCCATGGAGCTTTTTGAGTTCCTTAAGAAGGCCAAGAACTATAGGCCCTTGGGCATGGGTCAAGAAAAAGTCCGTAACCAAGTTTGCCTGGTGGTCAACGTACTGCCGCTCGATGGTGGTGGGGATTGGCAGTTGATTCGCTTATGGATTCACCAAGAAACCGCGAGGATCTATCAGGCGGAAATGACTCGAAGAAATTTGGGAACCGTGGAGGCGGTGTATTTCTACGGTCCGGTGTCTATGGCTAAACCTGGAACGAAACCAGAACACCAGGATTTACCTGATTCGTTGTTGCTTGAATTGGATGCTTCCATGATGAAATTGCCCAAGGCCCTGACCGCGGATTTTCATCGTAGCCAGAGTCAGTTGAGCGCTCGCCCATTCCGCCCATTAGGAGCTCCAGAAGGCAAAGCCAGGATAGCCATGGGTTTTCGTTGGATTTCGGTTAACAACGGCGCGGCTGCACGATTTTTTGGAGCCCAAAAGCGGGACTAAGGATTTATTTTGCAGAACCGCTGCGGATTGCGATGGTCGTGGCTCAGCGGATTCTAATTGATTATGAATCAAAATCTTACTTCTCAAGATGGATTGCAACAGGATCCTCTATCCCCATCACGGCAGGGGCATGTCCTCAGCGAGCAAGAAATTCTCCGACGGCAAGCCTTGGATCATTTGAAGGCCTTGGGGATCGATCCTTACCCATCTTCAGCCTTCCAACGAAGCCATTCGACCCAAGAAATTCACACGACTTTCAAGGATGAAGAGGCGGCCTCCTGGACTTCGGTGTCCCTAGCGGGTCGGCTAATGAGCAGGCGAATCATGGGTAAGGCTTCTTTTGCAGAATTGCAAGATGCCACAGGGCGTCTGCAGATATACCTCAACCGAGATGAGCTTTGTCCTGGGGATAACAAAGATTTATACAACGAGGTCTTCAAAAAGCATTGCGATATTGGCGACTGGGTTGGGGTGCGTGGCCGGGTTTTCAGAACACAGGTTGGAGAAATTTCGGTTCATGCAGAAGAATTTGTTTTTTTGTCCAAGGCATTGCGGCCCTTGCCCGTTGTCAAAAGAGACGAGGAGGGCAAGGTATACGACGGTTTTACGGATCCCGAGTTAAGGTACCGAATGCGTTATGTGGATCTCGTTGTGAATCCAGAAGTTCGGCAAGTTTTCGTGCAGCGATCACGTATGATCGAGGTGATGAGGCAATTTTTCAACCGTAATGGTTATTTGGAGGTGGAGACTCCTGTGCTGCAACCGATGTATGGAGGCGCCTCCGCTAGGCCTTTCAAAACCCATCACCATACCTTGGACATGCCCCTGTACTTGCGCATAGCCAACGAGCTGTACCTCAAAAGATTAATCGTGGGTGGCTTCGAGGGTGTTTATGAATTTGCCCGTGATTTTCGCAACGAAGGAATGAGCCGTTTTCACAACCCGGAATTCACGATGTTGGAATTGTATGTGGCCTTTCAAGATTACCATTGGATGATGCAGCAAACGGAGGCGTTACTCGAAGAAATTGCATTGGCCTTACATCAAAAGTCCACCCTTCAGGTCGGCTCCCATACTATTGATTTTAAGGCTCCCTACCGAAGGGTAACCCTGTACGATGCTATATCCGAGAAAGTTGGCTCGAAAGTTGATGCAATGGACGAAGAGGGATTGCGCCTCTTGGCCAAGAAGCATTCGATCGAAATCGACGCCTCCATGGGACGCGCCAAGTTATTGGATACCTTGTTTGGGGAATTGGTTGAGCCGCATTTGATTCAGCCCACCTTCGTCACGGATTATCCGGTGGAAATGTCACCTCTTGCCAAAGCACATCGGGATAAGCCCGGCTTGGTTGAACGCTTTGAACTCATTTGCAACGGTAAGGAATTGGCGAATGCCTTTTCGGAATTGAATGATCCTTTGGATCAGCGCGAACGCTTCGAAGCCCAATTGGCTTTGGGTCGAAGGGGAGATCCCGAGGCGATGATGCTGGACGAAGACTTCCTAAGGGCGTTGGAATTTGGAATGCCTCCAACCGCAGGAATTGGAATTGGGATAGACCGATTGGCCATGATGATGACCAATTCGGCAAGTATCCAAGACGTATTGTTCTTTCCCCAAATGCGTCCAGAACGCAACGATGTTTAACGATCATGATAGAAAATGATGGTCTTATCCTGCCAGTTCGCTACCCCAAGCACTGGAAACAATATGAATTAATAGATAGCGGGAATGGACTCAAATGGGAACAATTTGGTGCCAAAATTTTGCAGCGTCCCGAACCCCAGGCGCTGTGGTCTCCATCCTCATCGCTCGCTTCCTTGCGTTCGATGACGCATTGGCGCTTTGAGCCTGGTGGCAGTAGGAATGGCTCGTGGATTCCTCATGAGCGAACCGGTAAAGGACAACAAGGGCGTTCATCGGTGGAGGCGGGCTTAGACTCGGATCGTTGGCCGATCACATACCAGAGCCAGGCCTTGAATCTGCGTTTTCATCTGGCCATGACGGCCTTCAAACATGTGGGCTTGTTTCCTGAACAAGCCGACAATTGGGAATTCATAGCTTCGGCGGTGAAGGCCTTGCCAGCGGGTGCTAAAGTGCTCAATCTCTTTGCTTATACAGGCGGAGCAAGTCTTGCAGCGGCGCAGGCGGGTGCGCAGGTTTACCATTTGGATTCGGTTCGGCAGGTGGTGGACTGGGCCCGAAGAAATGCTGATTTGAGTGGGTTGAGTGGTTTGCATTGGGTAGTGGAAGACGCACGCAAATTTGTGCAAAGGGAAATGAAGAGAGGACATGTGTACGATGCCGTCCTCTTGGACCCCCCGGCGTATGGCATAGGGAGCTCCGGGGAACGTTGGAAATTGGAGGATCAGTTAGGTGCCTTGTTGGATGAGGTGAAGCAGTTGTTGCATCCGCAACGCCATGCCATGTTGCTGAATGCCTATTCGTTGGGCCTATCTCCTTTGATACTGCGCGCCATGTTGAGTCCGTCCTATCCTGATAAGGATTTGGAATGCGGTGAGACCGCCTTGCAAGATCGGCACAGTCGTTTGTTGCCACTGGGAATCTACGCCCGTGCTACCAAAGGTCTCCTTCTACCTTCGATGCCGTCAAGATGATTCTGGTTTTTGATACCGAAACAACCGGTTTACCGCGCAACTACAAAGCGCCGGTCAGCGATTCCAACAACTGGCCCAGGGCTGTGCAGGTGGGATGGCAATTGCTGGATGAGGTCGGGCGTTTGGTGTCTTCGCAGTCTTTGATTATTCAGCCGGAGGGGTTTGATATTCCCTATAATGCGGCTAAGGTGCACCGAATCACCACCGAGAGAGCCCATGCCGAAGGTTTGCCGCTAGCCCAAGTTCTAGAGCAATTTGGGCACGATGTGGCTCAAGCCACCCTTATCGCTGGCCATAACATCGAATTTGATTTATTGATTATCCGGGCCGAATGGTACCGCTTGGGCTGGCCCGATGGTTTTGGGGGTTGTAAAATCTTGGACACCAAGGAGGTTTCTACAGCCTATTGTGCTTTGCCTGGTGGAAGAGGGGGACAATTCAAATGGCCAACGCTTACAGAGCTGTATTTCAAGTTGTTTGGCCAAGGTTTTGAAGAGGCCCACGATGCCGGGGCTGACGTGGCTGCCACGGTGGATTGTTTGTTGGAATTATGTCGTCAAGAGGTAATCTCAGGCACTACCATGGGCATGTCGGACGCTGCCTTTGATCGATTGAAGCAAGAATGGCCCGGTCCTTCAATAGTTGCGGGAAACTCTACGTCCAAGTCCTCTAAGCCTGCCCATGAACCCCAGGGTTCTGGTCGTGTGGGTTCCGTAACACCGGTCCTATCGAAGGAGTTGACCGAGGAGTCCTTGCGCTTTGTGCACCTTCATTGTCACTCTCAATTTTCGTTGGGTACTCCCGGTTGCAGTACGGTATATGATTTGGTGGATCATGCGGTGGCTCAAGGCTCCAAGGCCATTGCCATGACGGATCATTCCACCTTGTACGGGGCCTTTCTTTTCTTTCAATACGCCCATTCCAAAGGCATCAAGCCCATTCTTGGTTTGGAAATTCAGGTATGTGCCCAGCACAAAGACCATAGCCGCAAGGATAACGGCACACCGCAGCTTTTGTTAGCTCGAAATCTTCAAGGGTACCATAACCTGGTCAGGTTATGCTCCTTGTCCTACACTGAAGGATATTATTATGTTCCGAGGATTTCTTGGGATTTGTTGTTGCAACACCGTGAAGGTTTGGTCGCTCTCTCTGGTTCGTTGGAATCCGAAATTCCATCCCTCTTGTTGAACCAAGGAGAGAGCCAGGCCGAAGCGGCATTGCTTCGATGGCGAGAGGCGTTTGGGGAACATTTTTATTTGGAGATACAAGACCATGGTCTTGAAGAACAAAGTTTCCTTAATACCAAGCTTTCGGAATGGTCGCAAAGACACGGCGTTCCCTGTATAGTGACCAACAACGCCTATTACAATCAAGAGGCAGATGCCGATCTGCACGATACTTACCTCTGCGTTGTCCCCTTGGAGTACAAAGACACCCCCATCGGTCAAGGTAGAGGGTATCGTTTCGGTATGCGTAGCCAGCGTTATCATCTTAGTTCGGGGCAAGAAATGGCCCAAAGGTTTGCCCCTCATCCCGATTGGTTAAAAAACACCTTGGATCTAGCGGATTCCATGGAATCGTACACACTACAAAGAGATGTGTTATTGCCTCGTTTTGAAATACCGGAGGGCTTCGCCGACGAGAACGATTACTTGAGGCATCTTACCATGGAAGGCGCCCAAAGACGCTATGGCACGCTTGGCCAAGAATTGTTGGAGCGAATTGACTTTGAGCTTCAAACCATTGCGCATACCGGATACCCCGGGTACTTCTTGATCGTTCAGGACTTCACGACTGCGGCACGGAATATGGGCGTGACGGTTGGACCCGGTCGGGGTTCAGCGGCGGGTTCGGTGGTGGCCTACTGCACGGGGATCACCGATGTGGATCCGATCCGCTACGATTTGCTCTTTGAACGATTCTTGAATCCGGATCGCGTAAGCATGCCCGATATTGATATCGATTTTGACGATAGGGGAAGGGAGAAAGTTATGCGGTATGTGATGGACAAATACGGCCAGAAGCAGGTTGCTCAGATTGCCACGTATCACAGCATGGCGGCCAAATCGGCTATTCGCAGCATTGGTCGGGTCATGGGTTTGCAACCTTACGAAACCGACGCCTTGGCTAAACTTTTTCCGGAAGATTTGAACCGTGCAGATTATTATAAGAAGTCGCCTCTACGCAAACTTTTGTTAAATCCTGTTGAAGGCAGCCTGCACCTGGATCAACTGCAGGCAGAAGATCAACGGAAGGCCAGGCAGATCCTGGATTTGGTCAAGAAGGGAGGGATAGAGGCCAAAGTATTCATGCAATCGGCGCTGTTGGAAGGCTCCTTCAAGAATTCAGGGACTCATGCCTGCGGTGTGGTGATTACCCCGGGTGACTTAACCGATTATGTTCCCGTCAAACATGCCCCGGATGGGCAAATTGCCTTGGTGACGCAATTTGATAACGAAGTTGCTGAGGCCGCTGGTTTGTTGAAGATGGATTTCTTGGGTCTCAACACCTTGACCATCATCAACGATGCTGTGGAATTGGTCAAAGCCATTGATACTACATTGCCTGACCCAGTCGATTTTCCGTTGGATGACGCGCTCACCTACGGGCTTTTTCAGCGTGGGGAGACCATAGGGATTTTTCAATACGAATCTCCCGGGATGCAGAAGTACCTCAAGGAACTCAAGCCGGACAAAATCGAAGATTTGATTGCGATGAATGCCTTGTATCGTCCAGGTCCATTGGCGTATATCCCCAATTTTATTTTGCGCAAGCACGGCAAAGAACCCATCGTGTACGATTTGGCCGATATGGAAGAGTTGCTGGGCGAGACCTACGGCATCACCGTGTACCAAGAACAGGTTATGCTCTTGAGCCAAAAATTGGCCGGCTTTTCCAAAGGCAAAGCGGATGAATTGCGTAAAGCCATGGGAAAGAAAATTCCCGAGAAATTGGCCAAGCTCAAACCGCAGTTCTTGGAAGGTTGTCGCGAAAGAGGTCATGAGGAAACAGTGGCCTCCAAGGTTTGGAAGGATTGGGAAGCCTTTGCTGAATATGCTTTCAACAAATCGCATTCTACGTGTTATGCGTTAGTGGCCTTCCGAACGGCATACCTAAAGGCCCATTATCCGAGGCAATTTATGGCGGCTGTTCTGTCGAATCATATGTCGGATATCACCAAAGTCGCTTTTTTTCTGGAGGAGTGCCGCAGAATGGGTTTGCAGGTTTTGGGTCCTGATTTGAACGAATCGCTTTTTAGATTTTCGGTAAATGCATCGGGTCAAATTCGTTTTGGTTTAGGGGCTATCAAAGGGGTTGGCGAAGGTGCGGTGGAGAACATCATTGAACAGCGTGCAGTTGGCGGGACTTTTCGATCACTCTTTGATTTTTGCAAAAGAATTGACCTTCGTCAGGCCAACAAAAAAACGCTGGAAGCCTTGGCCCAGGCGGGTGCTTTGGATCGCCTGGAGGGCATACATGGGAATCGAAGGTTGTTGCTGGATGCCGAGGCCGGAGGAGGTTCACATTTGCTCGAAAAAGCTCTGCGTTTCGGGCAACAATACCGCGAGTTGAGCCTTAAATCCCAGACATCTCTTTTTGGGTCTGAAGGGATGGCGGATATCAACGAACCTGTTTTTCAACAAATTGAGCCATGGGCATCCCTTGAAATGCTGAGAAGGGAAAAGGAGGTGGTGGGTTTGTACATTACCGCTCATCCGTTGGATGACTATGCTTTGGAAAGTAAATTCCTAGGATTCACGGCTTTGTCCCAATTGGACGAAAGACCTGGTATGGATATTCAAATCGCGGCCCTGGTGACCGATGTTCAATATTTCCGAGACTCCAAGAACCAGGAGGTCCTGGCCTTTGCAGTGGAAGACAAAGATGGGTCGCGTAAATTCAGACTCCGAGGGGACCAGGCCATGAAATTCAAACATTTGATGGACCCCGGTACAGCCCTCTTGCTTTCAGGTCGTTGGGAGTATTTCCAGGGGAAAGATGGGCAGCAGGCAGGCTTTTTTCGGTTCAATAACATTGAACTTCTGTCAGAAATCCGAGACAAACGTTTCCGAACGCTCACCCTGCAAATGTCACTGTCCTCCCTGGATAAGACGTTGAACGCTGCTCTCCACAAGGTCTTGCTGGAGCACCCGGGTCATTTGGCCTTGAGAGTGGAAATGTGGGTCCCCGAAGACCAGCGTTCTGTGGCCATGAATTCAGAAGGAATCAAAGTGGCCCCGGATGAAACTTTGTTCGCGGCTTTGGATCAAATGGAGATAGGCTACGCCTTGCAATAGGTTCAGTGACTGCACCGTAACTTTGGCACGGAATTTGATTAATCTACAATAAACAAACCCACGGTTTAGACAAGCAACGAAAATCTTCACCCTTTAATCCTCTTAAGATGGCTTTTGAATTCACCGATGCTAATTTTCAGGAAACTGCCCTGAATTCCACTCAACCTGTTCTGGTCGATTTCTGGGCCGAATGGTGTGGTCCCTGCCGAATGGTGGGACCAGTGGTCGAAGAAATTGCGCAAGAAATGTCCGGAAAGGCCCTGGTCGGTAAATTGGATGTGGACAGCAATCCCCAAATTGCCACTCAATACGGCATTCGCAGCATTCCGACTTTGTTGGTGTTCAAGAACGGACAGGTTGTTGAAAAACAAGTGGGTGTTGTGCCTAAACAAAATTTGGTGGCCTTGCTTGAGGCGCATATGGGCTGAGCGTGCTAGGACTCAAATTACCCACCGATCCACGATGGGCCGCAATTGCTGAAAAGTCCATTGCCGATATTTTGGTGGACCACGCCTTTTGTGAACAGAAGGCGGCATCCTCTTGCATTTCATTGATCATTCAATACCCCGATTACCCGCGCATTGTCGAGGAACTTTCGCCCATTGTCACCGAAGAATGGGGGCATTTTCGGGCTGTTTTGGAGGAAATGTCCAAAAGAGATATCCTCCTTGGCCCTCAACGCAGCGACGAGTATGTGGTCGCTCTGTTGGCTTTTCAGCCTCGCGGTCTTAGCCGAGAACAGAAACTATTGGAAAGGCTCCTTTGTTGCGCCCTCATTGAAGCGCGCTCCTGCGAGCGTTTTCGGTTACTCTCCTTGCACTGTAACGATGCTGACCTACGGCGTTTCTACCATGCCTTTATGGTGAGTGAAGCAGGTCATTATCGATTGTTCATGGACCTTGCCCAAACGTATTTTCCTAAAGACGAAGTCCAGACGCGTTGGGAAGCGTATTTGAACTACGAGGCGGGGGTCATGGAAAACTTCAGTAGCCGTTCAGGCCGCATCCATTAATGGAGATTGCGATGGCCCACAATCTGCAGTATGACCTTAACGAGCCGTTAAATCGTGCAGAGAGGTATCCTCAGATTGCGCACGATTGGGCCTCGTTGTTTGACACCAATGCTGGTTGGACAGCCAATGCTGCTAATTTTTGTGCGTTGCTTACCGCAGGCTTCGGCTGGTGGTGGGTCGGATTCTACAGGGTTCGATCAGCCGATTCTACCTTGATCTTGGGTCCCTTTCAAGGGCCTGTGGCGTGCACTACCATCGCCAAAGGCAGAGGAGTTTGTGGAACTGCTTGGGACCGTGATTTGCCCATGATCGTACCTGATGTAGATCAGTTCCCAGGGCATATTGCGTGCAGCAGTTCAAGCCGATCGGAATTGGTCATTCCCCTCCATGCGATGGGCGAGGTGGTAGCTGTCCTTGATTTGGACAGTGTGAGGCTCAATGATTTTGGGCCTCAGGACCTTGAGGCGTTGTTGCCTATGCTCGAACTTCTTCAATCCGCTTGGCCAGTTGTGGTCAGCGGAGAAGTCCTGGATTGAAAGAGTTCTCGGTAGATAGTCCATTGCAAGGCCACTAAGATCAAGCGCGTGGTCCATAATTCAAGGGTTCAGAGCAGCCACCAAAGTGCAGGGGTTACTGCGATCACAAAGGTGGGGGATTCAGCTTTGTGGTTGAAAATGACCATCCAGATCATCAAGGCCGCAAGTCCGAGGGCACGGTATTCTGAGGTTGTTTTTCGGTAGAGTGTTCCTAGCCAGGGCAGGGCCATGATCCTCAACCCCAAGAGGAGTACCACGTTCTTGTTCCAAAGGCTGGGCATGGTTTTTTCGAGAAAGCCCATCAGGGAAATCCCGTACGAAAGGCTATGATCTTGTCCCAACATCTGCAGGTATTCCTTCATTTGCCACAGGTAGAT
>SXGQ01545382.1_pt1 | contig 24927 bp, 13 predicted proteins | sample 3178371 | NCBI WGS metagenome assembly SXGQ01 (sample SAMN11356859, study PRJNA531348) | freshwater metagenome | isolation source: freshwater sample F1-20 | place: China: Fuxian Lake, Yuxi | collected 2017-12-25 | reverse complement strand
GTCGAGCGTCAGCTCCTCGAGCACCACGTCCGCGCCGCGGTTGGCCTTGATGTTGGCCAGGGCGTCGCCGATGATCGTCAGGTTCCGCAGCCCGAGGAAGTCCATCTTCAACAGGCCGATGGCCTCGCACGACGGGTAATCCCAGCCGGTGATGATGGCCCCGTCCTGCGGCCGCCGCCACAGCGGGATCGCCTCCATCAGCGGCTCGGAGCTCATGATGACCGCGCAGGCGTGCACGCCGGCGTTGCGGACCAGTCCCTCCAGGCCGCGGGCGGTCTCGTAGATGGTGCGCACATCGGGATCGGTGTCGATCAGCCCACGGACCTCCGCGGCCTCCTTGTACCGCTCGTGGGCCGGATCGGTGATCCCCGAGAGCGGGATGTCCTTGGCCATGATCGGTGGCGGCAGCGCCTTGGTGATCCGGTCGGCGATGGCGAAGCCGGGCTGGCCGTAGTGCACCCGGGCGGCGTCCTTGAGCGCGGCCTTGGTCTTGATGGTGCCGAAGGTGATCACCTGGGCGACCCGGTCACTGCCCCACTTCTCGGCGGCGTAGCGCACCATCTCCCCGCGACGGCGGTCGTCGAAGTCGATGTCGATATCGGGCATCGACGCGCGCTCGGGAGTCAGGAAGCGCTCGAAGAGCAAGCCGTGCTCGATCGGGTCGATGTCGGTGATGCCCAGCGCATAGGCCACCAGCGAGCCCGCGGCCGACCCCCGGCCCGGCCCCACCCGGATGTCCACCGACCGGGCGTAGGTGATCAGGTCGGCGACGATGAGGAAGTAGGACGGGTAGCCCTTGTCGCAGATCACGTCGATCTCATAGGCCGCACGCTCGGTGTACTCCCCCGGCACGCCGGAGCCGAAGCGCCGGGCCAGTCCGGCGTCGACCTCACGGCGCAGCCAACTGCCCTGGGTGTGACCGTCGGGCACCGGGAACACCGGCATCCGGTCCCGCGGGGTCCAGACGTCGGCGTAGGACTGCACCCGCTCGGCGATCAGCAGGGTGGAGTCGCAGGCCTGCGGGATCTCGTCGTCCCACATCGCACGCATCTCGGCGGCGGACTTCAGGTAGTAGCCGTCGCCGTCGAACTTGAACCGGTTGGGGTCCGACAGCGTCTTCCCGGTCTGGACGCACAGCAGGGCCTCGTGGCTGTGCGCGGCCTCGCGGGTGACGTAGTGGCAGTCGTTGGTGGCCAAAGGGGGGATGCCCAGCTTGCGCCCGACCTCCAGGAGTCCTTCGCGGACCCGCCGCTCGATGGACAGGCCGTGGTCCATCAGTTCCAGGAAGTAGTTGTCCGGTCCGAAGATCTCCCGCCACATGGCGGCCGAGGCCAGCGCCTCGGCATCCTGCCCGAGCCGAAGCCTGGTCTGCACCTCTCCGGACGGGCATCCGGTGGTGGCGATGATGCCTTCGGCGTGCTCGGCGATGATCTCGGCGTCCATCCGCCACCACTTACCCAACTGGCCTTCGAAGGAGGCCCGCGATGTCAGCGTGAACAGGTTGCGCAGACCGGTGGCGTTCTCGGCGACCATCGTCAGGTGGGTGTAGGCGCCGCCACCGGAGACGTCATCGGCCTTCTGGCCCGGATCACCCCATTGGATCCGGCGGGTATCAAAACGAGAGCCGGGAGCCACGTAGGCCTCCACCCCGATGATCGGCTTGATCCCCACCTGGGTCGCGGCGTTGAAGAACTCGCTGGCGCCGAACATGTTGCCGTGGTCGGTCATCCCGATGGCCGGCATCTCCAGGCGCTGCGCCTCAGCCAGCATGGGCGTGATCTTGGCGGCCCCGTCGAGCATTGAGTACTCGGTGTGGTTGTGCAGGTGCACGAAAGCCTTGCCGTTCACGGTGCCCATAGGCCCGCCAGTCTAGGACCGCCCGGCGACGCCTTCGGCGTGTCGGCGGGCCGTGTCAGGGATCAGCTTTCGTCGCGCAACTTGCGCGCGATCTCCTTGGCCTGCTCGGGGGTCAGTTCCCCGGACAACTGCAGCACCTGGCCGTCGATCGGGGCCGCGATGCGGGGCCCCCAGACCACCGTCCCGGCCCGCACGAAGGCGACCTGCTTGCCGACCTGGCCGGCGGTGAACCGGCCGAATTCGGTCGCCGACTCCGGCGTCATGGTCATCTGGACCAACTCGACCCCGGTCAGCGGGTTGAGGAAGGAGTCCACGTCGGTCAACTGCACCCGCAGACCCTCGGGCCCCATCTCGTAGACCGCGGTCCGCTCGATATCGCAGACCCGCATCGGCTGATCCGGCGGGGCCGGCGTGGACGGCGGGCACTGCTCGGGGGTGGTGACGAAGGCGCTGATCACCGGGCGCACCGGTAGCGGCTTGATGGTCAGCGGTGGAGCGGTGGTGGTCGGGGCGGCCGGCAGCTCGGCCTGCCGGTTCAGCTGCGGGGCCAGCAACCCCAGCAGCAGCGGCACGACGATCGCCGCCGAGGAGACCGCCGCCATCAGGGCGATCAGAATCTTCCGGTTCCGGCTTCGGGTGTCGGTCATGATGCCTGCAAGGTACCTGCCTGCCCGCCGAATGCGCGGGACAACGCATCGGCACTGAAGATCGCGAGTGCAACCCAGATCAGGGCGAAGCCGATCCACCGCGTCGGCGGCATCGGCTCGTGTTCGACGAGTACACCCCAGGCCAGCTGCAACGACGGGGTCAGGTACTGCAGCAGCCCGAGGGTCACCAACGGCAGTCGCTGGGCGGCGGCGCCGAAGAACAGCAACGGCACGGCGGTCACCGGTCCGCACAGCACCATCAGGACGGTGTGACCGGCGCCGTGGCCGGTGAACGTCGCGTGTCCGCCCACGTGCAGCACGACCAGATAGACAAGGGCGATCGGAGCGCCGATGGCGGTCTCCACCGCGACACTGACCCGCGGGTCGGTCGGCACCACTTTCTTGACCGCCCCGTACACCCCGAAGGACAGGGCGAGGCCGATCGCGATCAGCGGCGGGCCGCCGACGCCGAGCGAAAGCAGGATGACCGCGCCGATCGCGATCGCCAGGGCGACGCCCTGGGCACGGTTGAGCCGCTCACCGAACACGGCGATCCCCAACACCACGCTGACCAGTGGCGTCAGGAAGTAGCCCAGGGCGGCGTCGACGACATTGCCGGAATTCACCGCGTAGATGTAGATCAGCCAGTTCGTCGAGATCAGCGCCGAGGCGAGGACGAGCAGCCGCCAGGTCCCGGCGGCGATATCCCGCAGGTCCGAGACCCGCCGGATCACCACCAGCACGACGGCCATCAGCGCGACCGTCCAGACAATCCGATGGGCCAGCACCTCCCCGGCACCGGCGGGCGTGAGCAGCGTGAAGAACGCCGGGAAGACCCCCCACAGTCCGTAGGCACCGAGTCCGAACAGCAGTCCGCCGGCGTCGGAGAGCGGACGGCCCCCGGGACGCGTTGGGGTATGTTCAGCCATGACGCTCCAAGGAAACGGGATCAGTGCCATGCCTCAGACCGAATCGGCGTATCTGGCAAAGCTGCGGAACTTCGAAGAACTCTTTGGTGAGCGGGCCGTGATCGCGGTCGACGTCCTGGGTCAGCATTCCCCGGCCGGTCGGGAGATCGCCCGGTATCAGAGAATATTCGCCGCAGCGGTGGCCGAACTCGGCGGCCTCTACGAGGCCGCCTACATCGACCAGACGCTGCCGCCCGACAAGGTCGCGACCCTGACGACGCTGGAAGCCGACATCGCCATGGCGACCCAGCAGAACCTCGAGATCATGCGCAGGTTGATACGTGCACAGACGCGTGGGGGGCCCGGGGCGTTGCGGCGCCGGCGACTGCGGCGGCTGACCGCGTGGATGAGGAGAACCAGCTCGGCCCTCGAGGCTCGCGGGGTCATCCCGCTGTCACCCCGGACCTCGGTGCCCCAACTGCTGCTGGCCGGCCGCAAGCCGGTGCGCACCGCGGGCTCGCTGGTCAGATCGACGCTGACGCGACGCTCACTGAGCGCCATGACCGACGCCCTCGATTCGTCGAACTTCCTGCGGACCGATGAAATCCGGTTCGAAGGGGTGGACGCGGCGCGGCGACAGATCGAGAGTCACCCCCGGCGAGTCCTGGTGATGATCGCCAACCACGATCTCGGGATCTACGACGGGACGATCGCCAGTCAGCTGGCGCTGGCACTCGGTAGCCAGCGTCACCTCCTGATGACCAGGAAGGGGGTGTATCCGATCCCCCCGCCGGAGAGCGCCGGGGATGTGATCTACGTCGACGAGGAAGACCCCAAGAACAAGCCGGTCGCGAACAGCGTCCGCAAGATCCGCGAAGCCCTGACCGGCAATGCCTGCGTCAGTGTGGCCATCTTCCCGGAGGGGATGATGCCGTTCACCGGGGCGCAGATGCCGATGATCACCAAAGAGGGCGCCCATATCATCGCGCGGAAACTGGCCGTGGAACTGCGGGACCTCGATGCCGCGGTGCTTCTCGTCGAGTCGAATCTGAACGTCCTGCGACACCTGACCGTGCGGGAACTCATCGAACCCCGGGTGTCGGTCGAGGGGGTCGACGTCGTCCCGACCACCCCGATGACCAAGACCGGGCGCGATGAGTGGATCACCCGCGCCCGCCTGGCCAGCGAAACACGGTTCAACGCCGACCGGGGGGAACGGATGATCGACATCCTCAGCCCCGGCCGGCTGCCCGGAGCGATGACCTTTCCGGCCGAGACGCTGGGGACGATGTCCGCCCGCTCACCGGCCGGCGCCGCGACACGGGTGTCATGACTCGCCGCGCAGCACGTCCAGCGCGTGTTGCAGATCAGCCGGGTAGGGGCTGGTGATCTCGATCCGGCGGCCGTCGGCGGGATGGGCGAAGGCCAGCGATCGGGCGTGCAGCCACTGCCGCTCCAGGCCCAGCCGGCGTGCCAGTAACGGATCGGCGCCGTAGGTCAGGTCCCCCGCGCACGGATGACGCAACGCCGCGAAGTGGACCCGGATCTGATGGGTGCGGCCCGTTTCCAGGTGGATGTCGAGCAGGCTGGCGGCCCGGAACATCTCCAGCGTGTCGTAGTGGGTGATGCTGTGCCGACCGTTCTCGGTGACCGCGAACTTCCAGTCATGGCCGCGGTGGCGGCCGATCGGGGCGTCGATGGTCCCACTCGAGGGATCCGGGTGCCCCTGCACCACGGCGTGGTAGCGCTTGTCGACGGTGCGCTGTTTGAACGCGCGCTTGAGCACGGTGTAGGCGCGTTCGGACCGGGCCACCACCATGACGCCCGAGGTGCCCACGTCCAGGCGCTGGACGATGCCCTGCCGCTCGTGGATCCCGGACGTGCTGATCCGGAAGCCCGCCGCCGCCAGTCCGCCCAACACGGTCGGACCGTGCCAGCCGACCGTGGCGTGTGCGGCCACACCGGGGGGCTTGTCGACAGCGACGATGTCGTCGTCGGAGTAGAGGATCGTCATACCCTCCACCTCCGCCGGGGTGTTCTCCACCGGGGCGGGGGCCTCGGGCAGCGTGACGGTCAGCCACGCACCCGCCTCGAGCCGGTCGGACTTGCCGACCGGGACCCCGTCCACGCACACCCCGCCGCTCTCGGCGACGCCCGCCACCGCGGTCCTCGACAGGCCCAGCAGCCGCGCCAGCCCGGCATCGACCCGCATTCCGGCCAGCCCGTCGGGAACGGGCATCGAGCGTTCGGTCATCAGGCCGACTCCGGTGGCGTCGGAGCGCCGCGCTTGCCGGGGCTGTCGAAGTCGTAGCCGAAGGCCGACAACGCCACCAGCAGGATCGCCCCTCCGACCACGGCGGGATCGGCGACGTTGAACACCGGCCACCACCCGATGGACAGGAAGTCGACCACGTGCCCGCGCAGCGGCCCGGGCGACCGGAAGAAGCGGTCCACCAGGTTGCCCAGCGCGCCGCCCAGAATCATGCCCAACCCCACCGCCCACCACGGCGAGACCAGTCGGCGTCCCATCCAGATGATGCCCGCGACCACCCCGATGGCGACCAGCGTGAGCACCCAGGTGTAGCCGGTTGCCATGGAGAACGCGGCACCGGAGTTGCGCACCAGGGTCCAGGTGACGGTGTCGCCGATGATCGACACCGGTTGCCCCGGGGTCAGTAGTCGGACGGCCAGCACCTTGGTGACGACGTCGAGGACGAGCACCGCGGCCGCCACCGACAGCAGCAACGGCAACCGGCGGCGCGGGGGCGGGGGCTGCTGGGTCACGCCACCATCATGCCGCGCGGCTGCCATGATGACCGGCATGCCCCGCCTGGTCGTGATCACCACCGGTGGCACCATCGCGGCCGGAGCCGGGGCCGACGGCGTGCTGCGGCCGGTCCGAGGCGGCGACGAGTTGGCCCGTGGGCTCGGCGCCGACGTCGTCGATCTGATGAGTGTGGACAGCTCACAACTCACCCCCGCCGACTGGCTCCGGATCGGCGAGGCCGTCGATGCCGCCGCCCGCGCGGGTGCCGAGGGCATCGTCGTCACCCACGGGACCGACACGCTCGAGGCGACCGCCCTGTGGCTGGATCTGACTTACGGCGGCGATCCGCCGGTGGTCCTGACCGGTGCGGCGCGGCCGGCCGACGCCCCGGATGCCGACGGACCGGCCCACCTGCGCGAGGCGCTCGCGGTGGCGGCCAGCCCCGCGGCCCGGGGCGCCGGGGCGTTGGTGAGCTTCGCCGGGCAGGTGTACGCACCCTTGGGCGCCACCAAGACGGGCGGGCCGGGCGTCTTCGGCGGGACGCGGCCGCTGGGCTCGGTGGCGGGCGGGCGGTTCACCATGACTGCCGCGAAGGATCGCGCCCATCTCGGCGCCGTGGAGGCACCGCCGCGAGTCGATATCGTCTCGGCCTATCCGGGGGCCGACGGCGCCGCCGTCGAAGCGTTCGCCGCGGCGGGGGCCCGCGGGCTCGTCGTGGAGGCGATGGGCGCGGGTAACGCCGGGCCGGCCGTGGTCGAAGCGGTCGCCGCTGCCTGTCGGCACGGGATCCGGGTGGTCGTGACCACCAGGGTTCCCGACGGCCGCGCACACGCCGACTACGGCCCCGGGCACGACCTGGTGGCGGCGGGGGCGGTGATGGCGTCCCGGTTGCGGGCCTCCCAGGCCCGGGTGCTGCTGATGGCGGCGCTGGGCACCGGCGCCCCCGCCGCCGAGGTCTTCACTCGCTGGGGCTGAGCCGGTCGGCGTCGACGATATCCGGCCAGCCGAGGCTGGACACCGGATCCGCACCGGTCAACTCGGGGGTGTCGATGGCGAAGGTGCGCATCAATCCGGGACCGGTGGCCCGGGTCTCGAAGCGCACGCTGACGACACCATGGCCGGCGCCCTGCACCCAGCCGTGGCCGTAGCCGGGGTGGCTGACGTCGTCACCGAGCCGCCAGACGCCGGCGTCGGCGGCGGGTTCCGATCCGGCGATATCGGTGCCGACCTCGAGCTCGTGCTGGTCGAGTTCCGGGAACAACGACTCCTGGCGGACATCGCTCAGACCCGAGAACCCCACCCCGACCAGCCGGATAGGCCCGATATCGCGGGGATCGAGTAACAGGCGCCGGGCGGTGGCGGCCAGTGTGCCCGGATCGCCGGTGGCATAGGGCAGCGTCGCCGACCGGGTCAACGTCGACATGTCCGACTTCCTCAGTTTGACCGTCACGGTGCGCGCACCGCGCCCGTCGCGACTCAACCGGCGGTGGGCGTGTTCGACGATCGGCCCGACCGCCTCGCGAAGCCGCTCCACGGTGGTCAGGTCGGTCTCGAAAGTGGACTCGGCGCTGATCTGCTTGGCTTCGGCACGCTCACTGACGGGCCGATCGTCGATCCCGCGGGCGAGCCGGTGCAGCGCCGGGCCCAGTGCGGCGCCGAGGATGTCGGCGGCCTCGACGTCGGTGAGGGCGGCGAACTGGCCCACCGTCTCGATCCCGAGTCGGTGCAGCTTCTCCTCGGCTACCGGACCGATTCCCCACAGGGCGCGGACCGCCAGACCCGACAGCAGGGCCTGCTCGGCGTCGCGGGCGACGACCCGCACCCCGTCGGGCTTGGCCAGTCCGGAGGCGATCTTGGCGATCTGTTTGCCCGATCCGGCCCCGACCGAGGCGACCAGTCCGGTCCGCTCCCTGACCAGAACGCGCAGCCTCGCGCAGAAGTGTTCCACCTCGACCGCCGGGGCACCGGCAAGTTCTGCGGGCTCTCCGAACGCCTCGTCGAAGGACAGTTGCTCGAGCACCGGAACCATCACGCGGACGGTGTCGATCACCCGGCGGCTGGCCACCGCGTAGACACCGCCGCGCGGCGGGAGCACCACCGCCGCCGGTCCGATGAGCCGACGGGCCTGGTGGACGGGCATTGCCGAGCGGGCGCCGAAGGCACGGGCCTCGTAGCTGGCCCCGGCAACCACGCCCCGGCCGCCGCGGCCGCCGACCAACACCGGCCGGCCGCGAAGGGTGGGTCGGGTCAGCTGCTCGACGGAGGCGAAGAACGCGTCCATGTCGAAATGCAGCACCCAGCGATCGGCCACGGTGGAAGGCTATCCAGACATCCGGGCTTCACCGGTGTGCGGCCGCGGCCCGGTTACAGTTACCGCCATGCTGACGACCGCGTTGCTGCTGGCCGTCGCGCTCAACCTGGAACCGACCAGGGCCGGGGTCAGCGCTCTGATCCTCGCTGGTCCGAACCCGATTCGCCGCCTGTGGGCCTTCCTGTGCGGCATCGTCATGATGGGTCTGCTGGTCGGACTGCTGGTGCTGTTCGTCTTCCACCGGGCTTTGGTGGGCCACAGCGAATTCGATGCCGCGAAGGTCCAGATCGGCATCGGCGTGGCCGCGCTGGTGATCGCGGCCATCATCGGCGCCACCCCGAGACGCTCCTCCGCCACCCTGCGGCGACCGGAGGACGGCGATGCCGGCGGGCAGGACCGCGACGATCTGCCCGAGGTCGGGTTTCTCACCAAACTCGCCACCCACTCGGCGAGAATCACCAGCAGCAGTCCGCCATGGGTGCTGTTCACCATGGGTCTGGCCTGTTCCCTCCCGTCGATCGACTTCATGGCGATGCTGCTGCTCATCGCCGCCTCCGAGGCTCCGGCGGTCGCCCAGATCGCCGTCCTGCTGATGTTTCTCATCATCGGGAACTCGGCCACGGTGATCCCGCTGCTGAGCTACCGCATCGCTCCGGCGGCCACCCTGCGCCGGGTGGAGGCCTTCCAGTCCTGGATCCGTTCCCGGACCCGCCGCGACGTCGCACTCATTGTCGCCGCGCTGGGTTTGCTGATCATCGCCGCCGGTGTGGTCAACCTGTGACGGCGCCAGCCGACACCACCCCGGGCCGTCGGCCCCCTAGGATGCCGATATGAAGATCCTCCAGCGCATCGGGTACCACCCGACCTTCGAACGGCTCTACGCGAAGTACGGCTATCCGATGATGACCCGCGTGATGCGCGGCGGAAAGCGCGGCGAGGTCGAGTTCCTGTTCCTGGGACCCGGCTATGAGGAAGACCCGCCGATGGCCATCCCGCTCGAGGAGGCGGACGAGCCGAACCGCTATCCCATCCAGTTCTACGACAGCCTCGCCGCGGAGGCGGAAATCACCGGTAAGAAGGTGCTGGAGGTCAGCTGTGGTCACGGCGGCGGTGCGTCGTACCTGATGCGGACCTACCGGCCCGCCTCCTACACCGGCTTGGATTTGAATCCCGTCGGCATTTCCTTCTGCCGGGAGCGGTTCGCCATGCCCGGTCTGCACTTCGTCCAGGGCGACGCGCAGGACCTGCCTTTCCCCGACGAGTCCTTCGACGTCGTCATCAACCTCGAGGCCTCGCACTCCTACCCCGATTTTCCCCGGTTCCTCGCCGAGGTCGCCCGCGTCCTGAAGCCGGGCGGAACCTTCGCCTACGCCGATCTGCGACTCGACCACGAGGTGGCCGAATGGACCGCCGATCTGCAGAACAGCCCCCTGCAGACGGTGTCGCACCGGGTCGTCAATCCCGAGATCGTCCTGGGCTATGAGAAGAACTCCAAGCAGCGCAAAGAGCAGATCGACCACTACATGCGGTTCATCCCGCGCCGGCTGCGCACGTCGGCCGGCGACTTCTCCGGGGTGGAGGGCGGCGGCAACTACCGCGCCCTGCAGAACGGCGAATTGTCCTACCAGCGCTATCTGATGACGAAAGCGTAAGCCGGCTCAAACCGGCGCCACGGCGACCCGTACGCCATCGCCGATCTCGGCACCGTCCTCGGGGTCGCCGAACTCGAAGCTGGTCGCCAGGACCTCCCCCGCGATGAGGTCGCGGTGATCGGCCGCCCACCCGGCCCGTTCGGGCGGCACCGACATCACCACCCGGATTCGGTCACTGACGTTGAGCCCCTTCGCCTTGCGGAGTTCCTGAAGCTCCCGAATGCGATCCTTCGCCCAACCTTCCGCCTCGAGTTCGGCGGTGACGGTGTCGTCGAGGACGACCAGACCGGCTCCGTCCGGCAGCGCGGCGGTACAGCCCGGATCGGCGGCCACCAGGGTGGAATCGTATTCATCGGCGTTGAGCACGACGTCTCCGGCGACGAGGGTGCCGTCGGCATTGAGCACGCCCGCGCCGGCCTTCACCGTCTTGATGGCGCCCTGGACGGCCTTGCCCAGGCGCGGTCCCGCGGCCCGCGCGTTGACGGTCAACTCGAACCGGCCATGCGCGGCGATATCGTCGGTCAGCTCCACCGACTTGACGTTGAGTTCGTCGGCGATCAGGTCGCAGAAGGGCCGCAACCGTTCCGGATCCTCCACCGCCACCGTGAGTTTGGGCAGCGGCAGGCGCACCCGCAGCTTTTTGGCCTTGCGCAGCGAGGATGCCGCCGAACACACTTCCCGCACCTGGTCCATCGCGGCGACCAGGCCGGGATCGGACGGCAGAGCCCCGGACTCCGACTCGCCGGTCGCTCCGCTCGCCCCGATCGGCCAATCGGTCAGGTGCACCGACCGCCCGCCGGTGAGTCCGCGCCAGATCATCTCGGTGGCCAGCGGCAGCAACGGGGCCGCGAGCCGGGTGGTCACCTCCAGGACCGTGTGCAGCGTGTCGACGGCATCGGGTTCCTCCGCCCAGAACCGCGAACGGGACCGTCGCACATACCAATTCGTCAGCGCCTCGGTGAACTGGCGCAGCTGTTCGCAGGCACCGGAGATATCGCAGACGTCCATCGCGGCAGTCAGGTCGTCGGCGAGAACCGCCAACTTGGCCAGGATGTAGCGGTCGAGCACATGATCCGAGTCGGTGCGCCAGACGCCCTTGGCAGGGGCGTAGAGGGCCAGGAAGCTGTAGGCGTTCCACAGCGGCAGCAGTACCTGACGAACGCCTTCGCGGATCCCCTGCTCGGTGACGATCAGGTTGCCGCCCCGCAGGATCGGCGAGGCCATCAGGAACCAGCGCATGGCATCGGAGCCGTCGCGGTCGAACACCTCGTTGACGTCGGGGTAGTTGCGCAGCGACTTGCTCATCTTCTGACCGTCGTTGCCCAGCACGATGCCGTGCGCGACGCAGGTGTCGAACGCCGGCCGGTCGAACAGGGCGGTCGCCAGCACGTGCAGCGTGTAGAACCAGCCACGGGTCTGGCCGATGTACTCGACGATGAAGTCGCCGGGGAAATGGGTCTGGAACCAGTCCTGATTCTCGAACGGGTAATGCACCTGGCCGAACGGCATCGACCCCGAGTCGAACCAGACGTCGAAGACGTCCTCGATGCGCCGCATGGTGGACTTGCCGGTGGGGTCGTCAGGATTGGGCCGGGTCAACGCGTCGATATAGGGGCGGTGCAGGTTGTCCGGGCGGACGCCGAAATCGCGCATCAGTTCATCGAGGCTGCCGTAGACGTCCATGCGGGGGTAGTCCGGATCGTCAGATACCCACACCGGAATCGGCGTGCCCCAGTAGCGGTTTCGAGAGATCGACCAGTCGCGGGCATTCGACAGCCACTTGCCGAACTGGCCGTCCTTGACATGCTCCGGGTACCAGGTGATCTGCTGGTTGAGTTCCACCATGCGGTCGCGGAATTGCGTGACCTTGACGAACCATGAGGACACCGCGCGGTAGATCAGCGGGTTGCGGCACCGCCAGCAGTGCGGGTAGGGGTGGTCGTAGGTCTCGTGGCGGAGAAGTACCGGCGTGTTGACCGCGGCCGGGCCCGTCTGATTCTTGAGGTCGCGGATGATCTGGGCGTTGGCCTCGAAGACCTGCTGGCCCTGGTAATCGGGCACGGTCGCGTCGAATCGGCCCCTGGCATCGACCGGGGTGACCGGGACGATGCCGACGGTGTCGGTCGTGGCCTTGTCGTCCTCGCCGTAGGCCGGGGCCATGTGCACCACGCCGGTGCCGTCCTCGGTGGTGACGAAGTCACCCCGCAGCACCTGGAACGCTGGGGACACGTCGGGGCCGGAGTCTGTGAAGTACGGGAACGGGGGCAGGTAACGCAGGCCGAGCAACTGCTCGCCGGTGTAGCTGCCCAGGATCTGCGGGTCCTCCCCCAGCTCACGGGCGTAGGCGGCCAGTCGGGCGCGGGCCATCACGAATCGGCGGTCCTCGTGGCCGATCACGACGTACTCCACCGCGGGATTGACCGCCACCGCCTGGTTGGACGGCAGGGTCCACGGCGTGGTCGTCCAGATCAGTAGGTAGGCGCCGTCAAGCTCGGACTCCGGAGCGTCCAGGCGGAAGCCGACCGTGATGGCGGGATCCTGGCGTTGTTGGTAGACGTCGTCGTCCATCCGCAACTCGTGGGCCGAGAGGGGGGTCTCGTCGTTCCAGCAGTACGGCAGCACCCGCACGCCCTGGTACGCCAGGCCGGCGTCCCACAGCTGTTTGAACGCCCAGATCACCGACTCCATGAACGAGGGGTCCAGCGTCTTGTAGTCGTTGTCGAAATCGACCCAGCGGGCCTGCCGGGTGACATAGGCCCGCCACTCGTTGGTGTAGCGCAGCACCGAGTCCCTGCACGCGTCGTTGAACGCCTCGATGCCCATCTGTTCGATCTGGGCCTTGTCGGTGATCCCGAGTTGGCGCTGGACCTCCAGTTCGGCGGGCAGACCGTGGGTGTCCCACCCGAACCGGCGTTCCACCCGGTAGCCGCGCATGGTGCGGTAACGCGGGACGATGTCCTTGACGTACCCGGTCAGCAGGTGGCCGTAATGCGGCAGGCCGTTGGCGAACGGCGGACCGTCGTAGAAGACGTACTCCGGTGCATCCGCGCGACGTTCGATACTGGCGCGGAAGGTGTCGTCGGCCGCCCAGTACTCCAGCACGTCACATTCGAGGGCGGGAAAGTCCGGCGATCCGCCGGACGGCTTGGGGTAACTCTGTGCCACGCTGACCACGGTCTCCTGTGCCGTCGGGCACGGGGACGGCGTCGCGCGGTGCGCGAGCGCCGCGGTACCACCCCGCTTACGCACCCAGCGGGTGCGTCGCTCGTTGCTGGCTGTGACGGGCCAACCCGTCCGGTTCTACTGGGTTCGCGCCCGCTGCGACGAGAACCGTTCTTCCGGAGGCTCCCCGGTGATCGCCGGATCCATGCCCTTGGCGAAATTCTATCGCGGCTTCCGGGGACCCTCGTCGCAGGTCAGTACCATGGATAAGTGGCTCAACACCGCCTTCCGGCCGAGACTGACTCAGCCGCCGAGGGCACCGGAGTCTTCGGCTGGGTCGGCAATGTCGTGGTCCGGCTGCCCTGGCTGGTCATCGTCCTGTGGATCGCTCTGGCGGCGGGCCTGACCCAGGCGTTCCCGCCGCTGTCCGAGCTGGCCCAGAAGGCACCCGCCGCCGTATTGCCGGTCGACGCCCCGTCCATGGTCAGCGCGCGGCAGATGACCGATGCGTTCAAGGAGGCCAGTTCCGACAACATCCTGCTGGTCGTCCTCACCAACGAGAAGGGCCTCAACGCGGCCGACGAGCAGGTGTACCGCACTCTGGTGGACAGGTTGCGGGCCGATCCCGACAACGTCGCGGCGTTCCAGGACTTCCTCACCACCCCACCGTTGCGGGAGGTGCTGGCGAGCAAGGACGGCAAAGCCTGGCTGGTTCCGGTCAACATTTCCGGCGAGCTGGGCACACCGACCTCGGTGGCCGCGACCCGACAGGTGATGCAGACGGTGCAGGAGACCGTCGCGGGAACGACGGTCACAGCCGATATCACCGGGCCCGCCGGCACCGTCTACGACCTCACCGCGATCGGCGAGCGCGACCGGATACGCATCGAACTCGCCACCGCGGTGGGCCTGCTGGCGATCCTGCTGATGATTTACCGCAACCCGCTCACCATGATGCTGCCCCTCGTGATGATCGGGGTGTCGCTGTTCGTCGCGCAGGGCGTGGTGGCGGGCCTCGGCACGGCCGGCCTGGCCGTCTCCAACCAGACGATCGTTTTGCTGACCGCGATGATGGCGGGTGCCGGCACCGACTATGCGGTGTTCCTGATCAGCCGCTACCACGACTATCTGCGGGCCGGCGCACACTCCGATACGGCGGTCCGCAACGCGCTGAACTCGGTGGGCAAGGTGATCGCCGCATCGGCGGCCACGGTCGCAGTGACCTTCCTCGGCATGATCTTCACCCAACTCACGGTCTTCTCCACCATCGGCGTGGCACTGGCCACCGCCATCTGCGTCGGATGCGCGGGCGCGCTGACGTTCCTGCCCGCCCTGCTCGTGCTGGTCGGCCGGCGCGGATGGGCACGGCCCCGGCGCGACCTGACCACCACGTTCTGGCGGCGGTCGGGCATCCGCATCGTGCGGCGTCCGGCCGCCTACCTGGTCGCCAGCCTGCTCATCCTGGTCGCGCTGGCCGCGTCGTCGACCCTGGCGCGGTACAACTACGACGACCGCAAGGCCCTGCCCATCGACACCGCGAGCATCCAGGGCTACGACGCGATCGGCCGGCACTTCCCGGTCAACGCGAGCCTTCCGCAATACGTGCTGATCCGGTCACCGCATGATCTGCGCACCCCGGAAGCCCTCGCGGACATGGAACAGATGGCGTACCGGATCAGCCAGATTCCCGATATCGAGCTGGTTCGCGGGATCACCAGGCCCACCGGGGAGTCCTTCGAGAAGGCCCGGCTGTCCTTCCAGGCCGGTGAGGTGGGCAGCCGGCTGGGCGAGGCCTCCGGCCAGATTTCGGGCAACGACGCCCAGTTGAACCTGCTCGCCAGCGGTGCGGATCAGATCGCCGACACCCTGGGGGTGATCCGCGGCCAGCTCGGCCAGACCATCGCCACCGTCAGCGGGCTGGTCCAGGCGCTCTCGTACATGCAGGGCCAGGTCGGTGGCGACAAGCCGCTGCAGGATTTCGACGCCTCCAACAAGCTGCTGGATGCCATCCACTCCCTCGGTGAGAGCATCGGGGCGAATGTCGGTGACGCCTCCGACACCTTCGACCGGCAGGTGGACCCGATTCTCAACGCCCTGCACGCGAGCCCGGTCTGCGACGCCGACCCGGCCTGCAGTGCCAGCCGCGCCCAGCTCGACCAGATCGCGGCGGAGGGTGGCAACGGCCTTCTCGAGCAACTCGACGAGCTCGGCCGCCAGCTGCAGGCGGTCCAGGGCAACCAGTCGCTGGGCGCCACGTCGGACAGTCTCCGGTCGGCGCTCGACTCCGTCACCCAGGCACTGCGCGCGGCGGGTATCGACAGCCCGGCAAGCGCGCAGAACCAGCTGGCCCAACTCGAACAGAACGCCAACACCCTGGCCGACGCCAGTCGCAAGGTCGCCGACGGGGTCCAGCTCCTCGTCGACCAGACCAAGCGGCTCGGGGCCGGCCTCGACGAGGCCTCGGCATTCCTGCTGGGGATGAAGCAGGGGGCCACCACCCAGTCGATGGCCGGTTTCTACATCCCCGCCCAGATCCTGACCAGCGAGGAATTCAAGAAGGCAGCCGCCATCTTCATCTCCCCGGACGGCCGGACCGTCCGGTACATGGTCCAGACCAAACTGAATCCCTTCAGCGCCGAGGCGATGGATCAGGTGAACGCGGTGACCGCCGCCGCGCGCAGCGCGCAGCCGAACACCACGCTGGCCGACGCCGACATCTCGATGACCGGCTTCTCGGTGTCGTTGCGCGATACCCGCGACTATTACTACCGCGACCTGAGGCTGATCGTCGCCACCACGATCCTGGTGGTCCTGAGCATCCTGATCCTGCTGTTGCGGGCGCTTGTGGCCCCGCTGTATCTGATCGCCTCCGTGGTGATCTCCTACCTGTCGGCACTCGGGCTGGGCGTGTTGTTCTTCCGCTATGGCATGGGCCAGGACCTGCATTGGAGCGTGCCGGGGATGGCGTTCATCATCCTCGTCGCCGTGGGAGCGGACTATAACCTGCTGCTGATCTCCCGAATCCGCGACGAATCACCGCACGGCATCAAATCGGGTGTGATCCGCACCGTGCAGCAGACCGGCGGCGTGATCACCGCGGCCGGTCTGATCTTCGCCGCCTCGATGCTGGGTCTGCAGTTCTCCGGGATCTCAACCCTGGTTCAGATCGGCTTCGTGATCGGGGTGGGAATCCTGCTGGACACTTTCCTGGTCCGCACCATCACGGTGCCCGCCACCGCCGTACTGGTCGGTAAGGCGAATTGGTGGCCCTCGAAGTGGCAGCCGCCCAAACCGGTCAAACCGGCGAAGACCGGTGAGGTCGTCGGATCCCACTGAGCCGGCCGAGGCCGGCGGACGCTCAGCCCAACCGGGCGAACTCGTCCTTCTGGTACTTCTCGACGCATCCGGATCGTCGGATCTTGCCGCTGGTCGTGATCGGGATGGAACCGGGCGCGACGATGACGATATCGCCGACCGCCAACTCGTGGAACTGCGAGATCGCCGCGGTGATCTCGGCGTTGAGAATGCGCAGCCGCTCGCGGAACTCTTCCTCGGCGGCATCGCCACGCTTGAACTCGACGACCACGACCAGCTTCTCGGTCTCGGCGTCCGGAATGGAGATCGCGGCGACCCGGCCACCGGAGCGCGCCTGCACCGTCGCCTCGATGTCGTCGGGATAGTGATTACGCCCGCGCACGATGAGCAGGTCCTTCATCCGGCCGATGATGAAGAGTTCGCCCTCGGAGATGAAGCCGAGATCGCCCGTCCGCAGCCAGGTGCCCGGGGGTGTTCCCTCGGCGGCGTCGGTGAGAGCGGCACCGAAGGTGTACGCGGTCTCCTCGGGTTTGCCCCAGTACCCGAGCGCGACGTTCTCCCCGTGCACCCAGATCTCGCCGATCTCCCCCGCCGGGTTCTCCTTGCCGGTCTCCGGGTCCACGATCCTGACGGATGGGGAGTCGGGCCGGCCATAGCTGATCAGCGCGGTCCCACTCTGGCACCGCTCGGCATGACCGTCGGACAGCTTGTCGGGCTCGAAGCTGACCACCTGGGCGCCGGCGGTGCGGTGGGTGGCGACGTACAGCGTCGCCTCCGCGAGACCGTACGACGGGCGGATGACGTTCTCCGGGAAGTTGAATTTGGCGAAGCGCTGCACGAACCTCTTGATGGTCGACACGTGGACGCGCTCGGCACCGCTGATCATCCTGCTCACGTCGCCGAGGTCGAGGCCCTCGAGATCCTCGTCCTTGGTCCGCGAGAGGGCGAGTTCATAGGCGAAGTTGGGGGCGGCCGTGACGGTGCGGGTGTAGCGGGCCAGGTTCTGCATCCAGCGGGCCGGCCGCTGCAGGAACGCGATCGGCGTCATGAACATGGTTTCCCAGCCGCCCAGGATCGGTGCTGCGACGCCGAGCATCAGCCCCATGTCGTGATAGAAGGGCAGCCAGGACACCGTCGTGGTCCCGGGCGGCACCATCCTGCCCTCGTCGGGAAACATCGCGCCGACCATCTGCTCGAAGTTCGCCGACAGGTTGCGGTTGGACACCATCACCCCGGCCGGGGTCCTGGTGGAACCCGAGGTGTACTGCAGATAGGCCGTTTCGGGCTTCTCCTCGCGCACCGGGGAGAACTTGCGGCGCGAGTCCAGATCCATCCGATCGACCTCGAGCACGGTCGGCACCGGGCCGTCCCCCTGGGCGACGGCGTAGCCGGCGACGTTGTCCACCACTCCGGACGTGGTGAAGATCACCGTCGGGGCGGCGTCCCGAAGGACCGCGGTCACCCGTTCGTCGTGGTGCCCCTCGGCCGGCGTCGACAGCGGCACCGCGATGATGCCGGTCTCCAGCGAGGCCAGGAAGGCGACGACGTAGTCCAGGTTCTGCGGCGCCAGGATGACCGCGCGGTCACCGACGCTCGCGCAGGATTTGAGCTCGGTGGCCAGGTTCCTGACCCGCTGATAGACCCCCGCCCAGGTCAGCGACTCCGGAACCCCTTCCCACTCCTTGTCGTAGTCGACGAAGGTGAAGGCGGTGTCATTGGGTTGCAGACTGGCGCGCTCTCGCAGGACAGCGGGAATCGAAGACCTCAACATCGGTGCTACACGTCCTCCTGATCACCAATCCCGGCCCGTGCTGTCACCGAGAACTTCCCGCTGTCCGGCCGTCGCGCCCTCTACTTCGCGCCGACCAGCGCGCCCTTGTCCTCAAGAGCCCGCTGGAACACGGACTTTACGACACCGATATAGGTTTCGATGGACTCCCGCGCCACCGGGTTACCCGGGTAGAGCACGGTCACCATCGTCCTGTCCTGGAGCCGAACCACCCAGAAACATAGCGGGTTGGACAACCGCCCGTCGAAGTAGAGACCAATGTTCGCTCCGCCACCCATCCCGGAGGTGAGGAAGGCCGACAGCGGCGGCAGGCCGACGTCGAAGTAGTTCACCTGGGGGAACCCTGCCTTGGGCCGGGTGACACCCACCGGTGCAGCCAACTCCACGACCCGGTCGAACGGAACGCGGGACACGTCACGGCCGGCGTCGAACGACTTCTGCGCAGCCCGGGCGACCTCGGCGAACGACGTGCCCGCGACCGGGACGGTCAACGGGATCAGACCGGTGAACCACCCCAGGGTCATCAACTCCGACGCGTTGCGGGTGTCGGTCGGGGTGAGGCCGTAGTAGGTGGGCGCCCCGCTCAACTCGTTCTCGGCGATCGCCAGGCAACCGAACACCCCGCCGACGAACCGCGCGCCGGCCCGTTCGCACACCACCTCGAACTCGGCGGTCTGCTCACCGTCCATCAGATCGAAGGTGACCAGTTCGCCCGGGCACGGCACGGTCGTATCACCGAGCGGCAGCGGGAACTCCGGGAAGCTGCCGTCGTTCTCGAGGGCGAACTCCGTCCAGGTGCGGATCTCCGGGGATTCCATCGTCAGCTTCGAGGTGTACTCCCGCTGCCGGACGCAGAATTCCTCGTGGGTCCCGGGGTCGGGCAGCTGCATCGGCGGGTTGCCGGCGACCAGGGACGCGTACATCAGGCAGAACTCCATCAGCGCGACACCGATGAACTGGGCATCCATGTGAACGTGGTCGATGCTCATGTAGAAGGTGAACTTCTCCGGACCCTGCACGATCCCGAAGCTGAAACAGTCCCACTCCAGCGGCGACGGCGTGGAGCGCAGCAGGTCGCAGAACTCCTCGTTGCTCATGTCGCCGTGCTTGGTCGCGACGAACTTGATGTCGGCGGCGTTCTCCATGGTGTGCCGCACCAGTGTGTCGCCCTGGTACTCGAACCAGTTGCGGTAGGTGTCATGCCGCCGCACGTGGGCGTTGATGACGTAGTTCATCGCGCGCAGATCGCACTGACCCGGCGCATCGTAGGACGCGATCATCAGCCGCGAGTAGTCCAAGCCCTTCTCCGCGTACTCCTTGTAGCCGCGGATGTGCTGGGCCTGCATGTAGCCCGGCTCCACCGGGTTCAGCGGGGCCTGGGCCGCCTTGTTGCGCGCCGCGGGCGTGGGGTGCCACGAGACCACCGAACCGGGGCCTGGCTTCCATTGGTCGATTGTCCCGATGGACACGGGGCCGATGAGCATTTCGTTCTCCTCAAAGTTGTCTTCTGATCAGTGGGACGACGGTCGCGGGGGTGAGTGGTCTATGACGCCACCGCCCCTGCTTCCTGCGCCGCGAGCTTTTCGGAGAGATGCGCGGCCAGTGATCGCACGGTGCTGATGTCCGCTGGGCTAATCCGGACGCCTGTTTCGGTTTCAATGCGGGTACGGACCTCAAGATTGCCCAGTGAGTCCAATCCGTACTCCGCCAGCGGCCGGTCCGGGTCAACGGACCGGCGCAGAATCAAGCCCACCTGTTCGGACACCAGGTGGCGCAACTTGCCCGCCCACTCCTCTTGGGGCAGACCTTTGAGTTCAACAAGGAACTTGTTGGTGTCATTCCCCTTCTGTCCGAGGGACCGGAACGCCTCCGCGAACCGGCTGCGTTGGGCGAAGGCCATCAACCACGGCGACCCGAGCACCGGCGCGTAGCCGGTATAGGTGCGGTCGTAGCGCAGGAGGGTCTCGAAGGCGTAGGCGCCGTCGTCGGGCTCGATGGCGCCGTCGGCCTGTTCGGCCATCGCCTGACCGGCACCGATCGCGTTCCAGGCTCCCCAGGCGACCGCCGTCGCCGGCAGACCCTGCGCGCGGCGCCAGCGGGTGAACCCGTCCAGCCAGCTGTTGGCGGCCGCGTAGGCACCCTGGCCGGGCGACCCGACCAATGCCGCCGCCGACGAGAAGGAGCAGAACCAGTCCAACTCCGCGGCCGCCGTGGCGACGTGCAGGTTCCACGCTCCCGCGGCCTTCGGCGCCCAGTCACGGTCGATCAACTCGTCGGTGATGTTGGTCAGCGTGGCGTCCTCGACCAGCGCCGCGCCGTGCAGGACGCCGCGCAACGGGAGACCGGTGGCCGTCGCCGCCTCCACCAGTCGCTGCGCCGTCGCCGCGTCGGCGATGTCGCCCCGCTCGACCTGGACGTCCGCGCCGGCCCGCCGGAGCCGTTCGATCACCGCGAGCGCTTCGGGCTTCGGCTCGGAGCGGCCGTTCAGGATGATCCGGCCACAGCCGGCCGCCGCCATCTTCTCGGCGAGGAACAAGCCCAGACCACCCATGCCGCCGGTGATGATGTAGGAGCCGTCCGCGCGGAACGGCGTCGCGCTCTCCGGCGCCACCACCGCGGGCACCCGGCCCTCGTGCGGGATGCGCAGGACCAGCTTGCCGGTATGACGGGCGCCACTCATCTCCCGCAGCGGAACGGCAGCCGCGTCGAACGGGTGCACGGTGCTCTCCGGGACGGGTAGCTCGCCCTGAGCGATCAGTGCGTACACGGTGCTCAACAACTCGCCGACCACCTCGGGCCGGTTCACCGCCAGCAGGGCCAGGTCGACGGCGTACAGCGCGAGGTTCCGACGGAAGGGGTAGAGCCCGATCCGGCTGTCCGCGTAGATGTCGCGCTTGCCGATCTCGATGAACCGCCCACCGACGGCGAGCAACTCCAGGCCCGCGCGCTGCGCCGCCCCGGTCGCCGAATTCAGCACGATATCCACGCCGTAACCGTCGGTGTCGCGGCGGATCTCGTCGCCGAACGCCGTGGTGCGCGAGTCGTAGACGTGCTGGACGCCCATGTCGCGCAACAGTTGCCGGCGCTCATCACTGCCGGCCGTCGCGAAGATCTCCGCTCCGGCGGCCTTGGCGATCGCCATCGCGGCCTGTCCCACTCCGCCGGTCGCCGAATGGATCAGCACCCGGTCACCCTTGGTGACGCGGGCCAGGTGATGCAGTCCGTAGTACGCGGTGGCGTACGCCGTGGTGACCGCGGCCGCCTGCTCATCGCTGATCCCGGCAGGCAGCGCGACCGCCGCGGCGGCATCGACGGTGAGGAAGGTGCTCCAGCAGCCGCCCGCCGACAGTCCGCCGACGCGATCGCCCACCCGGTGAGCGGTGACATCGGGACCCACGGCGGTCACCACACCGGCGAAGTCGGTGCCCAACCCGGGCTGCTGATCCTCGACACCGGGGTAACGACCGAACGCCAGCAGAACATCGGCGAAGTTGACACTCGAGGCGTTGACGGCGACCTCGATCGCACCGGGCCCCGGGGGGGTCCGGTCGAACGCAGCGAGCTCCAGGGTCTCCAGATCCCCGGGGATGCGAACCTGCACCCGCACCCCGTCCTTCGCGAGATCGGCCTGGGCGGTGCGCCGGTCGGCCGCCTCAAGCGGGGCGGGAACCATCCGCGCGACGTACCACCGGCCGTCACGCCACGCCGTCTCGTCCTCGGCCGAGTCGCAGAGCAGCTGACGGGCGACGAGTCCCGCGTCGGTGCTGTCATCGACGTCGATCTGGGAGGCGGACTGGTGCGGCAACTCGGTGCCGAGCACCCGCACGAGGCCGCGCAGTCCGGCCTGCTCAAGATTCACCTGGTCATCGGCCAGCACCGCCTGAGCGGTACGGGTCAGGACGTACAGCCGCGCAGTCAGCCCCTCGATCTGCGGAAGGCTGGCGGCGATATGCACGAGGTGGCGCACCTGCCCGGCCCCGCGGCCGACGGCGTCGCCGGGCGCGTCCGCCGCACCGGTCAGGATGACGATCGATCCGCAGCCGGTCTCCTCGACCCGGGTCCGGAGCAGCTCACTACACGTCGCCTGATCCGCCGAGGCGGGAAAGTCCATCGTGACCACGTCGGCGTCGAGCGCGGCCAGCGCCGCGGCGATCTCATCCGCGCGGGCATCGACCCCGTCGAACGCCCTGACCACCAGCACCGTGCGGGCACCGGGCTGTTCGGCCTCGGGAGCCTCCTGAGGCAGCCACTCGATGCCGAGCAAACGGTCGTTGAGGATGCGCTCCTGGCGCACCTCGGCACTCGCGGTACGGAAGACGGCACCTGTCAGCGCGACGAGGACGTTACCGTGCTGATCGAGCAGCTCGATATCCGCTTCGACCCGGCCTTCGGCGATCTCGGCGATCCGCGCGTAGCAGTAGTGCGCGTTGCGGGTCGAGGCGAAGGCGCGCAGTTCCCGCACGCCGGCGGGTGCCGGCAGGAAACCGTCATTGACCGCCTGGACCTCGGGATGCGCGTCAACCGCCTGGAAACAGGCGTCCAGCAGCGCGGGATGGATCACGTAGGCGCTCTGCTGCGAGCGGATCGCACTGGGCAGCGCGACCGCAGCGAACACCGACCGCTGCGGGCCCTCGCAGTAGTTCAGCGCACTCAGACCGGTGAAGGCGGGACCGTACTGGACCCCGCGCGCGGCGAAGGATGCCTGAACGTCAGCGGCGCCGATCTCCTGCGGGTGCAACTCGACCAGATCGGAGATGTCATGCGCCGCGGGTGCGTCGCGGTCCTCACCGGCACACAGCAGGGCGACGCAGTGCTGCTCCTCAGCGCCGTCCTCGCGGGTCTGAACGGCGAATTCGTAGCAATCGGGAGCGGCGAGGACAGCCGTCGCGGAGATCGAGGTCTCGTCGCCGAGAGCCAACGGCTGCCCGAAGCAGACGTCACGGACCTCGGATCGTTCACCGAACAGCGAACGGCCGGCGGCCAGTGCCATCTCGCAGTAGGAGGCTGCCGGCATCACCGGGACCTCGTCGGCCCGGTGGTCCTCGAGCCACGGCTGCGCGACGGTACCGACCTCGGCCTGCCAGACATGCCGTTCGGGATCCTCGGGCAGCCGCACGTGGGCGCCGAGCAGCGGATGCACGGCCAGCAGCTGCCCGCCGTGCGCGTGCTGGTCATGCGGGTCGCGGGTGAGGATCAGCGGAACGTTCGTCCACGCCGGCAGGGGTGCGTCGACGAGACGACCCGCCGGGACGACGTCGGCGGAGTCCACCGCTGCGCCGACACTGTAGAGATCGGCCAGGAAATCCCGCAGCCCGTGCGGCAACTCCTGCTCGCGCCGCAGCGGAGCGAGGGCCGCGAGCGGAACGTCGAGGGCCCGGGCCGTCTGGTCCACGGCATGGGTCAACAGCGGGTGGGGCGACAGCTCGCCGAAGATGCGGTAGCCGTCCTCGAGTGCGGCCTGCACCGCAGCAGCGAAACGGACGGTATGGCGAAGGTTCTCAACCCAGTAGTCGGCGTCGAAATACGGCTCGTCGCGCGGGTCGTACAGGGTCGCCGAGTAGTACGGGACGGTCGGCTCCAGCGGCTCGATGCCCTCGAGCGAATCGGTGAGCTCGTCGAGGATCGGATCGACCTCGGGCGAGTGCGATGCGACGTCCACGGCCACCTCGCGGGCCATCACCCCGCCCTGTTCCCAGGAGGCCACCAGTTGCCGGATCGAGTCCTTGGCACCGCCGACGACCGTGGAGGTCGGTGAGGCGACCACCGAGAGCACGACGTCATTGACGCCGCGGGCCGACAACTCGTTGAGCACCTGGGCCGCGGGCAACTCCACCGAGGCCATCGCGCCGGAACCGGCGATACCCGCCATCAGGCGCGAACGCCGGCAGATCACCTTGACCGCGTCCTCCAGCGACAGCCCCCCGGCGACACAGGCCGCGGCGGCCTCGCCCATCGAGTGGCCGATGACGGCGCCCGGGGTGACGCCGTGGTCCTTCATCGCCGCGGCCAGGGCGACCTGAACGGCGAACACCGTCGGCTGGACCCGGTCGATCCCGGCGAGAGACTCGGCGGAGAGCATGGCCTCGGTGACCGAGAAGCCGGACTCCGCGGCGATGAGAGGTTCGATCTCGGCGACGGTCGCCGCAAACACCGGCTCGGTCTCCAGTAGTTGGGCACCCATGCCGGCCCACTGCGAACCCTGCCCGGAAAACACCCACACCGGACCGTTGACATCGTTGCCGACCGCCGGAAGGTAGGGGGCGTCGCCGTCGGCCACCGCGCGCAGTTCCTTGACCAGCTCGGAAGCCGATGAAGCCAGGACCGCGGTCCGGACCGGCCGATGCGAACGGCGCCGCATCAGCGTGTAGGCGAGATCGGCGAGATCCAGGTCTTCGCTGCTCTCCGCCACCCAGTCGGCCATACGGCCGGCGGTCTCCCGCAGGGCATCGGCCGAGGTGGCCGACAACGCGAAGAGCAGCAGGTCCTCCGACGTCTCCGAAGCCACACCGGAGGGCTGCC
>SXGQ01195814.1_pt1 | contig 24928 bp, 19 predicted proteins | sample 3178371 | NCBI WGS metagenome assembly SXGQ01 (sample SAMN11356859, study PRJNA531348) | freshwater metagenome | isolation source: freshwater sample F1-20 | place: China: Fuxian Lake, Yuxi | collected 2017-12-25 | reverse complement strand
GCGTTTGTGAACGGTGCGTTTGAGGGGGCACGGGAGCGGTTTGGCGCGAGGCGGAAGGATGGAGCGCGGCGGATGCGAGGGAGTGGATCGGCGGCGAAGGGTGTTTTGTGGAGTTTGAGGGATTTGAGGAAGCGGGTTTGAGGGTTGAACTCGATGATTCCGCTAGAGAAAATTTCTGAAGTTAGGGAGGGATTGTGGCGGGGATGAATCAGAGAATTGTGTTTTCACCACGACTGGCGATGTCGACTTGGCCGCCACGGATGATGAGATGTTGGTTTGCAAACATTTCGCCGATGACCCGCTGGTAATCAGGGCTGTTTTCGTATTGAGGGTTTAAGTCGGCAAGTTGTTTGAGCAGTTCGTTCATTGGAAGCGGTCCTTGGGCCAGCACGGCAATGACCTCTTGGAGATGGGGGAACGACTTCTCGGGTGTCTGTCCACCCTGGTAGAGTGCTGCGGCAAGGACGAAGGCGCTTGCGAGGATGTAGATCCCGAGGGGTGAAGAGTGCCTACTTTCCACATCAACTGAAACCGCAATGATTCCAGAGAGTATCCCAAGGACTGCAAATAGGATTTTCATGTGTCGTTACGCCATCAGAAGGGCTGTCAGCGATCAATCTTGAAGTTGGTTGGCGGCAGGGGTGGTAGAGGAGGTGCAGGGGGATGACGCACAAAAAACTCCAGGAGTTTTACCAAGATTTTGCTTGTTGGGGTGATGGGTGGGTTGGCTTGGTCGAGGGGGGTTAGTCCTGGAGGTAGGTGCGGGGGCGGTAGAGGAGGGCGTAGGGGATGAAGATGATGGCGGTGCCTAGCATGAGCCAGGTGAAGAATTGGAAGTAGGCGGCTCCTTGGAGGCGGCTTTGGCCGCCGACGTAGGCGGGGCGGGGCGGGGCTGGGTTGTTGGCGTCGGTGGATTTGGGGTCTTTGATGCCGAGTTGTTGTTTGCGGGTTTCGAGCCAGGGTTTTTCGGGGCGGAGGCGGTCGGTCCAGGAGGGTTTTTTGTCGGGCTCGGGTTCCTGGCGCTGGATGAGGAGGCCCATGTCCCATGGGGTGAGGGGGGTGCGGTCGGGGCCGGGGGTTTGGATGCGGGCGGTGCTGGAGTTGATGATCTGATAGGTGATCTGTTGGTCCCAGGGGTCCTTGAGGCCGCGGATGAGGGTGTTTCCGGATTTTTCGTCGGGGAGTGCGCCGGTTTGTTTCATGCGGGTCTCGATGGCGGCGGCGGCTTTTTCGAAGGTGGATTGGCCGGGGATTTCGAGGGAGAGGGGTTCGCCTTGTTTGAGGCGTTGGATGAGATCGTCCTGGGTGCCGGTGATGCCGTCGAAGCCGGGGAGGATGATGGTGCGGGGGTCTTTTCGCCAGTCAGCGGGGAGTTTGGCGACGGCTTGTTCGAGTTGGTTGGCGGCGGAGTCGGGGATCTGGATGTAGTGGCTGACGCCGACGACGAGGACGTTTCCGAGGGCGACGGCACCGAGGTAGAGGCACATGATGAAGGATTTCATGGTGCGTGGGGCCTGGGTGTAGGCGTATTCGAGGGAGACGATGGAGACCATGACCTCGCCGGCGGTGAGGAGGGCGAAGGCCAGGACCTGCCAGCCGATGTTGGGTTTTCCGCCGGCGTCGATCCATTGCTGGATGAGGGCGACGAGGGCGAAGGATCCGGCTGTTAGAAAGAGGCCGATGCCGATTTTGCGGAGGGGAGTGAGGGTCCAGAGCCGGTTGAGTAGCGGATAGAGGACGAGGGTGAAGATGGGGATGAAGGAGAGGACGAAGACGGAGTTGAGGGATTGGACTTGGGAGGGGAGCCATTCGAAGCCTAGGAATTGGCGGTCCATGTCCTGGGATTGGAAGATCCAGGTGGAGCCGGTTTGGTCGAAGAGTGCCCAGAAGATGGCGACGAAGGCGTAGAGGGGGAGGAGTTTGAGGAGTGCGGTGAGGCCTTCGCGTGAGAAGGCCTCGCGGAGGAAGCGCCAGCCGCCGGGTGGGACGTGGACGAAGCGGTGTCGACCGATCCAGAAGACGAGGGTGGCGAGGAGCATGAGTGCGCCGGGGATGCCAAAGGCCCAGTGGGGTCCATACCATTCGAGGAGCCACGGGGTGATGAGCATGGAGACGAAGGCTCCGATGTTGATGGAGAAGTAGAACCAGTTGAAGAGTTGGGGGAGGAGGTGGGAGTTTTTGGAGCCGAATTGGTCGCCGACGTGGGCGGAGACGCAGGGTTTGATGCCGCCGGAGCCGAGGGCGATGAGGACGAGTCCGGCGAGGAGCCAGGAGGGGGATTGGCCGAAGAGGCCCATGCAGGCGAGTGCGGCGTGGCCGATGCAGTAGACGAGGGAGAGGAGGATGATGGTGCGGTATTTTCCGAGGAAGATATCGGCGAGGAGTGCGCCGAAGAAGGGAGTGAAGTAGACGGCGACGTTGAAGAGGTGGTATTTGGCGGTGGCCTCGGCCTCGTTCATGGGGGTGACGCCGCGACCGTCCATGAGGTGGAGGTATTGCGCCATGAAGACGACGAGGACGGCCTTCATGCCGTAGAAGGAGAAGCGCTCGGCGGCCTCGTTGCCGATGATGTGGGGGACGCCGGGTGGCATGCCCTCGATTCCGGCGGGTGAGGTGCGCATGTCGGTAGGCGGGAAGGGGGAGGCGGAAGGCGGGAGTTTTACCAGCGGACGGCGGCGGCGGCCCAGGTCAGGCCTGCGCCGAAGACGACGAGGACGATGTGGTCACCGCGTTTGAAGGCACCGGTGCGGTTTGCTTCGTCGAGGGCGATGGCGACGGCGGCGGCGGAGGTGTTGCCGTATTTGTCGAGGTTGACGAAGACGCGGTCGTTGGGGACGGCGAGGCGGTCTGCGATGGCGTCGATGATGCGGAGGTTGGCCTGGTGTGGGATGACGCAGGCGATGTCTTCGGGTTTGAGGTCGGAGCGTTCGATGACTTTCTCGGCGGCTTCCTTCATGCGGGTGACTGCATGTTTGAAGACTTCCTTGCCGAGCATGGCGAGGGTGGCGAGGTGTTCGCCGGCGTTTTGGGTGGTGATGGGGCAGGCTGAGCCGCCGCCGGGGATGTTGAGGAGGTGGGTGAGGCGGCCGTCGCTGCCCATTTCGGTGGCGAGGATTTCGCCTTGTCCGGGTTCGGCGCGGGTGAGGACGGCTGCGCCCGCGCCATCGCCGAAGAGGACGCAGGTGGAGCGGTCTTCCCAGTTGACGAAGGCGGAGAGTTTTTCAGCGCCGATGATGAGGGCGTTCTTGAAAGCGCCGTCGGAGATGAGGCGCTTGGAGATTTTCATGGCGTAGAGGAAGCCGGAGCAGGCGGCGGAGATGTCGAAGGCGACGGCACCGACGGCACCGAGGTTTTGTTGGACGTAGCAGGCGGTGGCGGGGGTGAGGGTGTCCGGGGTGATGGTGGCGACGATGATGAGTTCGAGGTCCTCGGGAGCGATGCCGGCTTGTTCGAGGGCGCGGCGGGCGGCGTGGGTGGCCATGTGGGAGGTGAATTCGTCGTCGGCGGCGATGTGGCGTTGTTTGATGCCGGTGCGGGTGACAATCCATTCGTCCGAGGTGTCGACGCGGTCGGCGAGTTCGGCGTTGGTCAGGATTTTTTCCGGAACATAGCTGCCGGTGCCGGCGATGCGGACGGGGATGGACGGCGACGTTTCAGTCATGCGCGGCGAGAGTGGAACCGGGGTGCGGGGGCGACAAGCGGGAAGTTGGGGTGCCGGGGAGTGTTGAGATTTCCGGGGGATGGGAAATCACTCCGAAGCTTGGGCGGATTCGGTGGTGGGGAGTGCGAGCGCGGCTTCGGCGAGGGCTTTTTCGATGCGGGGGTTGACCTGTTTTTCGACGGTTTCGAGGCCGACGCGGATGGCGTTGCGGATGGCGAGGGGGCTGGAGGAGCCGTGGGCGATGATGACGACGCCGTTGACGCCGAGGAGGGGGCTGCCGCCGTAGGTTTCGTAGCTGCTTTTTTCCTTGAGGGCTTTGAAGGCGCCTTTGGCGAGGAAGGCGCCGGCCATGCGGATGGGGCTGGCTTTGATTTCGGTTTTAAGCCATTTGGAGACGGCTTTGGCGGTGGCTTCGCAGCTTTTGAGGACGATGTTTCCGACGAAGCCGTCGCAGAGGACGACGTCGAGTTCGGTGTCGAAGAGGTCGTGTCCCTCGACGTTGCCGATGAAGTGGATGCCGGGGGTTTGTTTGAGGAGTTTGAAGGTTTCCTTGGTGAAGGTGGTGCCTTTTTCGTCTTCCTCGCCGTTGGACATGAGGCCGACTTTGGGGTCTTTGACGCCGAGGACGCCGCGGGCGAAGGCGGTGCCCATGATGGCGTAGGCGACGAGGTGCTCGGGTTTGGCTTCGGGGTTTGCGCCGGCGTCGAGGATGTTGCAGATGCCGTGCTCGTTGGGTAGGGGAGAGGCGATGCCCGCGCGGTCGATGCCGGGGAGGGTGCGGAGTTTGAGGGTGGCGGATGCGACGGCGGCGCCGGTGTTTCCTGCGGAGACGAAGGCGGTGGCGGTGCCGGATTTGACGAGGTCGATGGCGACGTTGATCGACGAGAGTTTTTTGCGGCGGACGGTTTTGGCGCCGGGTTCGGCCATGCCGATGACTTCGGGGGCGTGGACGATGCTGACGCGCGGGTCCGTGAGGTCGAGGCCGTGTTTTGCGGATTCGGCTTCGAGGGTGGGCTGGTCTCCGACGAGGAAGAGGTGTTCCATTTTCGGGTACATCCGGAGGGCGTCGATGGCTCCGAGGATGTTGATGGCGGGGGCGTGGTCCCCGCCCATGGCGTCCAGTGCGACTTTCATAGTGTAGAGGCGGGGTTTGGAGGGGATTTGCGGGTACGGAAAATCACCGCGAGGGGAGGGCCCGACGCGGTAATTTGAAGTCCTTTCCCGAAAACGGGATCAGAGTGCTTCGACATCGAGCACCTGGCGGTCACGGTAGTAACCACATGAGGGGCATGCGATGTGCGAGGGCACGCGGCTGCCACATTCGGAGCAGCTCTTGAGGATGGGTGCACGCCAACGGTTCGCGCCACGGCGCATTTTCTGACGGCTTTTGGATTGGCGGCGCTTTGGAACGGCCATGGTATTGTTCTGGTTAGGGTTGGTCCTTGAGGTCCTGGAGGGTGTCGAGTGCGGACCATCGGTCATCGCCCTCGGCGCGGGGCGGGGTTGCTAGCCCATCATCGGGAGTTTTGTCCACTGCTAAATATCGCGGATCGATTTCGCAGGGCATGGGGACGTCCGCTTCGTCGCATCTCGGGTTGATGGGGAAGTGGATGAGAATTTCCTCGCGGACGGCTTCGGTGGCATCGATTTCGCCTTCGGAGGTGATTTCGAGGGAGACGGCGGCGGGGTCGAGGCGGATGGTTTGGACGAATTGTTGCAGGGTGACCACGCAGGTGAATTCGAAGGGGGCTGAGAGGCTGCCGGTGAGGAGGAGTTCGGAGCCGAAGCGCTGCACTTGCAGGTCGTATTCGAGCGGGCCGACGGGTTTGGCGTCGTCCGGGGGGAGGTCGAACACTTCCTTCGGGAGTTCTCCGGCGAAGTGTTTTCCATCGTCCGGCAGCGTTGCCAGATCCACAATCAATCGTTTCATGGGTGGAAGTTAACCCGCGGGCAGGTGTCGCCGCAACCCCGCAGTGTGGGGCTGTGCGGCGGATTTTCCTCTCGCCACGTCGCCGAGTGCCGATAGCCTTCGCGGGTCATGAACATCAACGTCTCCCTGTTGTCGCGCATTTGCGAAGCTCCCGGCGCTCCTGGATTTGAAAAGGAAATCCGCAATCTGGTCCTCGCCGAACTGGAAGGTCTCGCCGATGAGGTCAGGGTGGACAACATGGGCAACGTGATTGCTTTCAAGAAGGGAAAGTCCGCCGCGAAGAAGACGATGGCGGCGGCGCATATGGACGAGATCGGGTTCATCGTCACCCACATCGACGACAAGGGCTTTGTGCGTTTCAATCCGGTGGGTGGGTTCGACCCGAAGACTCTAACATCCCAGCGGGTGATCATTCATGGACGGAAGGACGTTTTTGGTGTGATGGGTTCGAAGCCGATTCACATCATGTCTCCGGAGGAGCGGAACAAGACGCCGCAGATCAAAGATTACTTCATTGATACGGGTTTGCCGAAGAAGGAGCTTGAGAAGCTTGTTGCGGTTGGGGATTTCGTGACCCGGCATTCTCCGCTCATCGAGCTTGGGGATTGTGTGAACGTCAAATCCCTGGACAACCGCGCGTCCGTTTTTGTTCTGATTGAGACCCTGCGTGATCTCAAGAAAACGAAGCGCAAACCGGCTTACGATTTTTACGGAGTGTTCACGGTTCAGGAGGAAGTCGGGCTTCGCGGTGCGCAGGCGTCGGCGCTTCAGGTGCAGCCGGATTTCTCGTTCGGGCTCGACACGACCATTGCGTATGATGTTCCGGGTTCGACGCCACAGGAGCGTTGCACGGCGCTTGGCGAGGGTGCGGCGATCAAGTTGATGGATTCCTCGGTGATTTGTGACTACCGAATGGTCGCTTACATGAAAGCGGTGGCGAAGCGTCACAAGATCAAGTGGCAGCCGGAGATTCTGGCGGCTGGTGGGACGGATACCGCCAGTTTGCAGCGGATGACGGCTGGTGGCTCGATTGCCGGTGCGGTTTCGATTCCAACGCGGCACATTCACCAGACGATCGAAAGCTGCCACAAGGAGGATCTTGCGGCGTGCATCGAGTTGCTCGCGGCGTGTTTGTGCGAGTTGGACAAGCACGACTGGAGTTTCTGAGCGGAGCGGGAGTTGGCCGTTAGAGAGTGGCCGGTAGTTGCTTCGGGTGTGATCTTTTCATGGGATGTGGCACTCGGGGCAGAGGTTTCGATTTCCGAAAAGGGGCGGTGATGGTGTCAAATGTTCCGGGAAAAAATTTGTTAGATGAGTGTTACCGTTCGAGGTATTTGCGTGAGCCGCCTACGTATTTCACGGCCCAGGATTTGACCTTTGCCTGTTCATCAAGTGACAGGGTGCGGACGACTTTTCCGGGGGAGCCGAGGACGAGGGAGCCGGGGGGGATGATGGTGCCGCCGGTGACGAGTGCTCCGGCGCCGATGATGGAGCGCTCGCCGATGACTGCGCCGTCGAGAACGATGGCACCCATGCCGATGAGGACCTCATCCTTGACGGTGCAGGCGTGGAGGATGGCGGAGTGGCCCACGGTGACGAGTTCACCGACGTAACAGCCATAGTCGTCTGCGAGGTGGATCACCACGTTGTCTTGGACGTTTGAGCGCGGGCCGATGACGATTTCATTGATGTCTCCGCGGAGGGTGGCCTGGTACCAGATGCTGGATTCCTCATGAATTGTGACTCGCCCGATGACGTCCGCGCTTGCAGCGATGAATGCGCTTGGGTGGATGGTTGGTGAAATCCCCTCGTAAGTTTCGATGGCCATGGCGGAGGGTAAAATCCGATGTTTTGTCACGCCAACCGAAAAAGCAGCAGGGTCATGGTGGGTCTGGAAGGAGTCCCTCCGGAATGTTTTCGGGATCGAAATCCTGCGGTCGATTGCGGCGGACCCAGTTCCAAGCGACGGGGACCAGCCAAGCGATGAGCGCCAGTTTGAACAAGGCCATCCAACCGACGGCGGACCAGAAGAAATAGAAGGCGGCGGCCAGCATGCACAAGGAGCCGATGAAGATGGCGGATTGGAAAAGCCAGTTGATCATCGAAGTGCCGCCGATGTAGCGGCAACTGCCACCGATGGCGAAGCGACGGGAGATCAGTGCGAGAACGAGTCTGCGGAAGGAGTCCCCGCGATCCGCGAAGTTCGCGAAGCCGACATAATGGCCGCTTTGGAATGCGGCGCATTTGCCACGTGAGTCGTGAAGGTGGCAGACGTAGCGTTTCGTCTGATAGCGTGTGGGAGCAAATTGCAGTCGGATTTCGCGAAGCGATTCCAGCGGGATCTGATAGTCCGGGATGCCTTCAACGGATTTTACTAACAGATTTCCTTGAATGGCCCAGCGGGTTTCCTTTTCGATGACGGAAACCCGGCAGCGATGCTCGACCGTCAGCGGAGGTGGCTGGCTCATGGCAAGAGACAACCGGTGGGGGATGCCGGAGACCAGCGGAAAATCGCGAAGGGGGGCGGCTACTCGAGGGTGATGGTTTCGTCGAGATTGAGCATGAGGTGTGCGGCGGCGGCGTAGGAGGCGAGTTCGATGGGATCGATGGTTGGATCGCGGGGAGAGGCACCGATGCTGATGAAGTCGTTGGCTTCTTGCGGATGGGCGGCGAAGTGGGCGGCGAAGTGATCGCGATTGCGGATGAAGACGGCGAGTTGGTCGGCGTCGGCGCGGTATCCGGTGGTGAGGTGATAGCCGTGTGCGAGGCGAGTTTCCGGAGTGGTGCCGCCTTCGCGGATCATGCGTTGTGCGAGGTGTCGCGCGGCTTCGATGAAGGTTTCGTCATTCATCAGGGCGAGCGCCTGGAGCGGGGTGTTGGTAATTTTGTTTCGCACGTTGCAGACCTCGCGGCCGGAGGCGTCGAAGATGGTTTCGCGCGGGGGATTCACGGCGCGTTTCCAATAGGTGTAGAGGCTTTTTCGATAGAGGTCTGGGCCTTTTGATGTATCGTAACGGGTGTTGGGATCGTGTGATACGGCGGTCCACAGTCCATCGGGCTGATAGGGTTTCACGGGGGGGCCTCCGAGTTCCGGGTTGAGGAGTCCGGATGCGTGCAAGGCGAGATCGCGGATGGCGAAGCCGTCCATGCGGAAGCGCGGGCCGCGGGCGAGCAGGCGGTTCTCGGGGTCACGTTCGTTGAGGGCGATGTTGGAACGTGATGATTGGCGGAAGGTGTGGCTGGTGGCGATGAGGCGGTAGAGGGCCTTGACGTCCCATCCGGAGGCCATGAACTCGACGGCGAGCCAGTCCAACAATTCCGGGTTGACGGGCAGTTCGCCTTGCGAGCCGAAGTCATCGGCGGTTTTGACGAGGCCTACGCCGAAGAGGTGTTGCCACATGCGGTTGACGACGACGCGGGCGGTGAGGGGATTTTCGCGGCTGACCAGCCAGCGTGCGAGTTCGAGGCGGTTGGCGGGCATTTTTCCGTCGGGTTTGAGGACCTTGAGGACACCGCGTGAGAGGGTTTCGGATTTGTCCGGCTCGTTGTACTGGCCACGGCCTAACAGGTAGGTGGGGGTGGGTTGTGGAGTTTCGCTCATCACCATGACGGGCACGCGGCCGCCACCGGCGTTTGCGGCTTTGGCTTCGAGTGCGGCGAGGTGTTCGCGGGCGGTGATCAACTCGCGATCGAGTGTTGCGAAGTAGTCGTGGATCGCGCGGTTTTCCTCGGCGTTCCGGGATGTTTCCGGTTTACGGATCGCGGCGAGAACGGCAGCCGGGGGCGGATTGGAGTTGGTATCTGCCGGTGCGGTACGGCTCACATGGAGGCGCAGGCGGCCGATGTTGTGATCGGCGTAGGTCGAGCGGTGGTCGAGGTGGAGAATGAGAAACGAGTCTTCCGCGGTGGTTGGGGATTCGAGGGTGACGTAGGCGCTGACGGTTTCGGCGGAGACCTTGTCGCCGAACACCGCCCAGCCGGATTTCGGGTCGCGGTCGATGGCTTTGTCGATGGTGAAATTCGCTTGCTGATAGGTGGCGGAGATCTGGCGGACGGCGAGCGGGCGCGGGGTGTCCTTTCCGGCTTCGACGCGCAGGTCTGTTAGGACGAAGTTGCCATTGACGCTGCGTGCGAGCTTGCGAGGTGCGCCGAAGGTGGGATCGGGCAGGGCATCGATGCGCAGGGCGGCGACCGGTTTTCCATGGGTGGGGATGCGAATGGTGTAGTCGACCTGTTGGACGTTCTGGCCTTCGAAGAGCAGCGTGTGGTCGGTGTCCGCGATCAACCTTCCTTGGCCGTTGGTGACCTCCGCCGAGGTGAATTCCTCGACGGCGATCCATTCTTCCGGGGCGCGGGAAGTGGCGGAGGATTGTTCCTTGATCCACGCGGCGAGGCGTTGTGGTGTGGATTTCTCAAGGTGTTGGACGTTGGTTGTGGCGTTGGAGATTTGGGCCTGGAGCGCTGCGGGAATGGAGCGGAGCGGGGAGACGGCTTCGAGGATCGGTTTGGCGCTGACGCCCGCGCCGATTCCCTGTTCGCCGATGCTGTTGAAGTAGGCGAAAAACTGATAGAACTCGCGTTGTGAGATGGGGTCGTATTTGTGGTCGTGGCAGCGGGCGCAACCGGTGGTGAGGCCGAGCCAGACGGTGGAGGTGGTTTCGACGCGATCGATGACGTTTTCCACGAAGTATTCCTCGGCGAGCGCGCCGCCTTCGCCGTTCTGGCGGTGGTTGCGGTTGAATGCGGTGGCGAGTTTCTGGGATTCGGTCGCGCCGGGCAACATGTCGCCGGCGAGCTGTTCGATGGTGAAGCGGTCGAAGGGCATGTTGTCGCGGAAGGCGGCGATGACCCAGTCGCGCCATGGCCAATTGGTGCGGCCGTTGTCATTCTGATAGCCGTCGGTATCGGCGTAGCGTGCGGCATCGAGCCAGAAGAGGCCCATGCGCTCGGCGTAGGCGTCGCTGGCGAGCAGGCGGTCGACGTAACGTTCGTAGGCGCCGGGGGCGGAATCCTCGATGAAGGATTTCAGGGCGGCGGGGGAGGGTTGAAGGCCTGTTAGGGCGAGGCTGGCGCGGCGCGCGATGACCTCGGGCGGTGATTCGGGGGAAGGGGAGAGGTTTTCGGTTTCGAGGCGATGTTGGATGAAGCGGTCGATCGGGTTGTGCGCGATGGCGGCGGGGTTTTTCAAGGTGGGTGGCTCGGCTTTGAGCGGCGGGACGAAGGACCAGTGTTCCTGGTATTCGGCTCCTTCATCGACCCAGCGCTTGATCATTTGCTTCTGTTCCTCTGTTAGATGGCGGTTGGAATCGGTGGGAGGCATCGGGTCATCCTCGTCGAAAATGCGGTGCACTGCCTCGCTGCGGGAGGAGTCGCCGGGAACGATGGGGGCGATGCCCTTGACCATGGCGGTGGCGAGTTCGCGTTCGTGGAGGGCAATGTCGCCTTCGCGTTTCGCGGCGTCCGGGCCGTGGCAGTGGAAGCAATTTTCCGAGAGGATAGGGCGGATGTGTTGGTTGTAGCTGAGTTTTTCCGAGGTATCGAGTTTGACTGTTTCGGTGCGTGCTGCGGGGCGGTTCAAGCTGCCTGCCTCGGGCAGATTGGCGAGGGTGCTGTTGTATGCTTCGACGGCGGTGGGGCGCGAATGGGAGCCGGTTCCGGGGAGATTCCCGTCGATGTTAGAGAATGTGGATGGTTGCCGCTTGGATGCGATGGCAGCCAGGCCGGCGACGACTGCGACGGCGGCGGCGATGGCTGGCCAGCGGAGAAAGCGCGGGCGTTGTGCAGCGATGGTTTCCGGAGTGAAAGGGATGAGGGTTTTCCCCGAGGTTTGAGTTTCCGGTGTTTCCAGATGTTGGAGTGACGTGTGGATGGAGGACTGATGGAGCAATGCTGCGCGGAGTGCCGGGTCCTCGCGGAGGAGTGCGTTGAGGGTGCGCGTTTCCTCCTGGCTGATGCTGCCATCGAGGTAGGCGGAGATGAGGTGTTCTTCCCTGTGGTTCATGTCAGTCGGAGGATTGGTTGATGCAGCGGTGAAGGGCGAGGCGGGCGCGGTAGAGGAGTTGGCCGATTGCGGCGGGTGTGGTGTCGTTGGAGAGGGCGAGGTCCTTGAGGGATTGATGGCGGTAGTAATGGTCTTCGATCACCTGGCGTTGGCGTGCGGGGAGGGAATCGAGGCAATGTTGCAGGCGGTTTCCGGGTGTTTCGTTGTCTAACAGAGGTGTGGCTTCGGTGGCGAGGAGGTGGAGGACATCGTCGTCGAAGACGAGGCGGTCGCGTTTCCTTCGTTTGTGGAATGCCATGATCTGGAAGAAGGCGACGCGTTGCGCCCATGCCCAGAACGAGGTGCCGGGTTCGAAGTCGTCGCGTTTGCGCCAGAGGACAAGGTTGATTTCCTGGAGGACATCGTCGGCGTCGGCGCGGTGGCCGATGGATGCGATGAGGTAGGCGGAAAGGCGCTCCTGCACGCTGGCGACCCATTTCCCGAAGGTGCGGGTGCTGTCATTGTTTTCGGGATCGGACATCGAGTGAGCGGTCATGCGAGGATCTCCTTGACGACGTGGCCGTGAACGTCTGTTAGGCGAAACTGGCGGCCTTGGAACTTGTAGGTGAGTTTTTCGTGGTCGATTCCGAGCTGGTTGAGGATGGTGGCGTGCAGGTCGTGGACGTGGATTGGTTTTTCGAGGATGTTGTAGGAGTAGTCATCGGTGGCACCGAAGGTCATGCCGGGTTTGATTCCGCCGCCTGCCGCCCAGATGGAGAAGCAGCGTGGGTGGTGGTCGCGGCCGTAGTTGTCGCGCGCGAGTTTGCCCTGGCAGTAGGAGGTGCGACCGAATTCGCCGCCCCAGACGACGAGGGTGTCTTCGAGCATTCCGCGCATTTTCAGGTCCTTGATCAGTGCGGCGGAAGGTTGGTCGGTATCGCGACATTGGCCCGGGAGCTGGGTGGGCAGGGTGAAGTGCTGGTCCCAGCCCATGTGGAAGAGTTGGACGAAGCGGACGTCGCGTTCCGCGAGGCGGCGGGCCATGAGGCAGTTGTAGGCGTAGCTTCCGCGGCGTTTCACATCCGGACCGTACATGTCGAGGATGCTCTGCGGCTCGTCTGATAGATCGGTGAGTTCCGGGACGGACGTTTGCATCCGGTAGGCGAGTTCGTATTGCTTGATGCGGGTGGCGATTTCCGGGTCGGCGAATTCGTCGAGCTTGCGGTGGTTGAGCTCGGCGAGGTCGTCGAGCATCTTGCGGCGTGAGTTGGCGGTGAAGCCTTTTGGATTCGAGAGATAGAGGACGGGGTCGCCGATGCTCATGAATTTGACTCCGGCGTGTTGGGTTGGAAGGAAGCCTGAGCCCCAGAGGCGGTCGTAGAGGGGTTGGCAGTTCGGCCGGCCGGAGCCGCGGGAGACCATGGCGACGAAGTCCGGCAGGTCCTTGTTCACGGAGCCGAGGCCGTAGGAGAGCCATGAGCCGATGCTTGGTCTGCCGGGGATTTGCGCGCCGGTTTGGAAGAAGGTGATTGCGGGGTCGTGGTTGATCGCCTCGGTGTACATCGAGCGGATGAGGCAGATGTCATCGGAGATGCCGGAGATGTGTGGCAGAAGTTCGGAGATTTCCATGCCCGACTGGCCGTGCTTTTTGAATTCGTATTTGGTGCCGGCCAGCGGGAAGGATTTCTGGTTCATCGTCATTCCGGTGACGCGCTGGTTCATTTCGACATGCTTTGAAAGCTCCTCGCCGAAGTGTTTTTGGAGGAGCGGTTTGTGATCGAAGAGGTCCTGTTGGGACGGGGCGCCGCTTTGAAAGAGGTAGATCATCCGTTTGGCCTTGGGTGCGTGGTTGGGCACTTGAGGAGGCGGGGTTGCGGCGGCGAAGAGGTCGCGGTTCAGCAAGCTGGCGAGGGCGGCGACGCCGATGCCTTTGGCCGTTTTTCCGAAGAAATGGCGGCGATTGAGGAGCAATTGAGATTCGCTGAATGGATCTGACATGGCGGTTGGTGACGCAGTTGTTGTTAATGAATAGCCGAAAACCGCCCGGCTTAACGCGGAAAATTCATGAAACATCCATGTCCCTGGCCGCGGAGGTTCATCGAATCACGTCGGCCTCCGGGTTTGACCTTCCGCCTGTCCTGCCGCTAGCCTCCGTCAGCGCCTCATGATCCGACCCATCGTCCAATACGGCAATCCCGTCCTTCGCAAGCAATGCCAGACCGTGTCCAAAGTGGACGACGAGCTGCTTCAACTCGTCGATGACATGTTGGAAACGATGGTTGATGCCCATGGTGTGGGCCTCGCCGCCCCGCAGATTGGCGTCGATCTGCGCCTTGCCGTGGTCGATGTTTCGCACGATCCCGAATGTGTTTCGTATCTCAAGGTCAACGGACAGCATGCCGAACTTGAATCGATCATGCCGCTGATTTTCATCAATCCCGAGATCGAGTTCGGCCCCGACAAGGAGTTCGGCATGGAAGGCTGCCTCAGCATTCTTGGCCTTCGTGCCGAAGTGAAGCGACCCATTGACGTGAAGGCGACGCTTCCGCAGCTCGATGGTTCTGTCCTCGTCATCGAAACCGACGGCCTGCTCGCCCGTGCGCTGCAGCACGAAATCGATCACCTCAACGGCGTCCTCTTCACCGACCGTCTTCCCGCCGCCTCCAAGGTTGCGATGCGCAATCGACTCAAGCGCATCGCCAACGAGAACGGCTACAACGGATGAATCCGGAGCGAGTCCGGTTCTCCATGTGTTAGAAGACCCCGCATGCACAAGGAAACCGACCGGCTGATCGAAATTGTCCGCGCCCGCCTCAAGGTTCCGGCCGAAGCCGCCGCTTTTATCGAGGCGGATCTGCGGGGCAGCATCGCCACGGAGAATCCTCCGGCGGGGCAAATCGCGACGCTGAACCGCCGTCTGTCCAGAGGCAGAACGCTCGCGTGGATCTTCACCCTGCTCGCTGCGATCGCCGTCCTTGCCGCATCGTTTGGCAGCGTCAGGACCTTCCGATTGTTGGACAGTAGAACCCCTAGCCAACGCTTGCTCGCATCCCTTTCCGGCAACGAACGCTTGAAAATGGCCGCATGGATCGGCCTCAACGATCCCCACGAGTCTGCCCAAGCATGGCTCGACGCAGAGCCGACAAATCTTTCCGCCCGCGAACTCTGGATTGCCACGGCCTCATTTGAGGTGCGAAACGTTGAAAATCTCAAACAGTTTGTCGCCGAGTCCGAGCGTATGGATCCAGGTAACGGTATCTATCAACTTCATTTGCTGTTAGCAAAGGTTCGGAGCAGGGGAACGGTCCATATTCAACTCGATGAGGAGGTAGATCTCGTTCTTGCACACGACCATCTCCAATCCCGCCTAGGCTCGCTCCAGCTTGAAATCCATCAACTGATTGGTCGCAAGTTCGACTACGCTGCGGCAACCGCACGGATCGGCAGTCTTCATCGGTTTCACAACCATTCCGAACCAGCAGCTCAATTTGCGCAGCTTCTTACCACAGTTCGCAATCAGGTTGTTAGTGAGGAGGTGTATCTACGTCGTTACGAACGACTGCGGATGTATCTCGAGAAATCCGCTCCATTTCTTCAATCAAGATCGTTCATTGCACCACCTCCGCCTTATGATTTGCCCCCACTTCTTCCAAAAGACAACGTTTCAACAGCGGGAAAGTCCGAAATCATTCAGCCAGACAGGCTTTCTTCACTGTTGGAGAGTTGGGCAGAGCACGTTCCGAATGAGGAAGGGTCGATGGAGCCGGCCTACACCAACCTCCACCGCGCCGGGCTCACCCACGAGCTAGTCAATCCGCTCAACCAGATGCAATGGGCGTGGATGGACCGGCGGATGGCGGTTCATGCGGCGTGGGGGATCATTGCCCTGACGATCCTGACCTGCTTTGTTCCGCTTTTGCGTGGTATTTTCACCCACCATGCGGCCAACGCGCTCCAGTGGATGATGCCTGCGCGCGATCATTTTTTCGCCGCCTTCGGCGCGTGGGTGGTCACCGTTGGCACGGCCATCATCTTTCTAACAATGGGTCCCCGGCCGCGGGTTGCCCGGCTGGATTCGGAGCTGGATCTTTATTTCTATGTGCCGGTCGCGGCCATGTTGTTGTTGCTGGTTTTCAGCTTCACCGCGCTGTTTCACCGTTGGCGTGGGCGTTTGTTGGGTTGGAAGGGCGTGCATCCGCTGATGTTGACTTTGCCGATCCCGGTGGCGTTGTTTTCGTTGTGGGTGCAGTTCGCGTGGCATGGTGAGCCGCGGTTGATGCGGGTGAATGCCTCATGCGCCGGGTTGTTCGGGCTCATCACGATGTCGGGCCTGCTCTATCATACGTTGGGCGATGCCAGCCGCACGCTTGAGCGCACGGTTCTGATCAAGCAGTTCATCAAGTCCCTCATCGTCACGAGCCTGCTCATGTCCGCCACTGCGGGAGCCTGTTATCTGCACGAACTCCACTGGGGAAAGCAGGATCGGCTGATCAACCATGCCCACGGCCGACCGGTGTTTTTCGATCTTCGCGATGAACTGCTCCGCCAATCGCACGAATACCAGCTCCAGTCGCTCAGACGGCAGCCTTGATCATTTCCGGGGTTGAGCTTCCCTCCGACCCTGCTTGAATCCCCGCGTCGCAACCACCACAGATCACCATGGGAAGAGCATTTGAATGTCGCCGCCGGGCAAAGGAATCGCGTTGGGCCACCATGTCCAAGGTGTTTCCGAAGCTGGCAAAATCCATCACCATGGCCGCCAAGGATGGCGGTCCGGACCCGGAATCGAACGCGCGGCTGCGGGTGGCCATTGCCAACGCGAAAGCGCAGAACCTATCCAAGGACAACATCGAGGCGGCCATCAAGCGCGCCGCCGGCAAGGATGCGGCCGACATTGTGGAGGTGAATTACGAGGGAAAAGGTCCGCACGGCTCGCTGTTCTACATCGAGTGCGCCACCGACAACTCGAACCGCTCCGTCACCAATCTCAAGACCATCTTCAACAAGAATGGTGGTCAGTTGGTGAATTCCGGGCAGTTGGATTTCATGTTCCAGCGGCGCTCGGTGATCGAGTTTCCGGTCCCCGAAGGCCGCAGCCTGGAAGAGATTGAGCTCGAATTGATTGACGCCGGCCTTGAGGAGCTGGATGTTGAGGAAGGTGTTGTTTCTGTCATCGGCGAATACACGAACTTCGCCAGCTTGTGCCAGGCCGTCGAGTCGCTCGGAATCGTCGCTACGAAGTCCAGCCTGCAACGCCTGCCCACGCAGCCGATCGAGCTGACCGAGGCGCAGATGGAGGAGGTGGAGAAAATCCTCGACCTTATCGAAAGCGACGACGATGTGCAGGCGGTGTTCACCAATCTCGCCTGATTTCACCACGCGGGATGCGATTTGCCGAAGGCGGATGATCTAGCAGAAATCTCGTGACCGGGCCGGAATTCGATTGAACTTACGCCATGACCAAACACGTGATGATCACCGGCTGCACGCGCGGCCTTGGGCTTGCGATGGCCCGTTCGTTTGCTGACCGGGGGTGGATCGTTTCCGGCTGCGGAACGAGTCCCGATGCCGTTGCGCGGTTGGTGGCGGAACTTGGGTCCGGGGAAATTGCCCATGTGATCCGCAGTTGCGATGTGACTTGTGAGAAGGAGGTGGCCGCTTTTGCAGGGGACGTTCTGGCCGCAGCGGGTGCGCCTGATTTGCTGTTGAACAACGCCGCCGTGATCAATCCCAACGCTCCATTGTGGGAGGTGACGCCGGAGGATTTCTCGCGGGTCATCGACGTGAACCTCAAGGGTATTCATCTGATTCTCCGCTCGTTCCTTCCTGCGATGATTGCGCGTGGCAGCGGGATGGTGGTTAATTTTTCCTCCGGCTGGGGTCGATCGACCTCGCCGGAAGTCGCGCCGTATTGCTGCACGAAATGGGGCGTCGAAGGGCTCACGCAGGCACTGGCGCAGGAACTCCCTAACGGAATTGGTGCGGTTGCGTTGAATCCGGGAATCATTGATACCGACATGCTGCAGAGCACGTTTGGTCCCGGTTCGTCGGATTTTCCGAGTCCGGCCGACTGGGCGATCAAGGCTGTGCCATTTCTTGAAGCGATCACGGTCCGCGACAATGGCAAGGCATTGACGGCACCGTAGGCACCTGGCGCTGTGGGACGGCAGTGGCGGTTCCAAGCGCAAATGGAACTTGAAGTTGGCCGTGCCGGGATTATTCGTCGCGCCATCCAAGATTATGGGAGAAAAGGAATATCTCGAACTTTCGCGCGTGCCCGGCATTTCCAAAGGCAGGCTGGGGCTTGCGGCGTGGGTGGATTCGCCGCGGGTGCAGCGTTTCATTGTCGTTGTGATCCTGATCAACGCGGTGATCCTCGGCTTGGAGACGTCGGCATCGGCGATGGCGCGTTGGGGCACAGCGCTGTTGGTGTTGGACAAGCTCTGTCTCGCGGTTTTCCTGATCGAGATTGTGATCAAATGGATCGCCTATCGCGGCCGGTTCTGGCGGAGCGGGTGGAATGTCTTTGATTTCCTGGTGGTGGCCGTTGCGGTGGTTCCGGGTGCTGGACCGTGGGCGGTGTTGAGGTCGTTGCGCGTTCTGCGGGTGCTGCGTCTGCTCACGGTGGTGCCGTCGTTGCGGAAGGTGGTGGCGGCGTTTCTCCACTCCATTCCCGGCCTCGGCGGTGTGGTGATGGTGATGGCGATATTCTTCTACACGGCCGGGGTTTTGGCGACGCGGTTGTTTGGCGAGGCCTATCCGGATTGGTTCGGATCGCTTGGGAAGAGTTTATACACCTTGTTCCAGGTGATGACTCTTGAAAGCTGGTCGATGGGCATCGTGCGGCCCGTGATGGAGAGTCATCCGTGGGCGTGGGCGTTCTTTGTGCCGTTCATCGTCATCGCCACCTTCACCATCCTGAACCTGTTCATCGGGATCATTGTTTCCACGATGCAGGAGCTTTCGATGATCCCTGAAACCCAGCCTGCCAGCCCGGAGTTGGCGGAATTGTTGGAGCGGATGGAAGCTGATCTCAAGGTCCTGCGGTCCACCGTCGAGCGGCTTCAGGGGACGGTTCCGCGGACGGATCGGAAGGGCTGACCGCCTATTCCCCAAGGTGTGCGGCGTTATTCCGGGTGGTGCGCAGGTATTTTGTTTGTGCCTGAGGAGCATGCAGCCAAGGAGCAAGCGGTGAGAGAGGGAAGGATATGAGGGAGGGTCATGTGTTTTTATACAGGTCCCGTCATTTCCATTCGCGTCGCACAGTCAAGGGGTGGAAATCCATTGAGCGCTTGCAAGAAGAGAAATCCTCGGGACGTTCATGCCAACATCCGACCCAAAACCACCATGCGCCAACACACACTCATCACCGCCATCATTTGCATCCTTGTCGGGCTTTACGGTTACACCCAGGGTACACCCAACGCGAAAACCGGAGTCGTTTCCAAAACCGCGCTGATTCCGGCGTGGATCGGTGTGGCGTTTCTGTTTTCATGGCTCATCTCCACGCTCAAGCCCGCGCTTCACAAACACGCCATGCACCTCGCCGTGGTCGCCGCGATCATCGGTTTGATCGGGTCTTGCATGCCGATCAAAGTGCGCGGTTTCGATTTCTCTCAGGCATCTGTCCAGGGCTCGGTGGTCCTGTTCATCACCTGCGCGGTTTTCTTTGTGGCTGCCATCCGTTCCTTCATCGCCGCCCGTCGCAGCCGCGCGTGATTTCCGCCTGTTCACCGTTTGGGTAGGTGCAAGTCTCGTTTTTCATTCTGGAACGTGAAGCCAAAGTCCGTTTCCCGGTCCGGATATCATGGCCAAGGGCAGTCCCTTCCCGATACCTTCAAATCCGTGATTGGCAGCTTTTTTGCTGGCGATCTCTTCAAGCTTGGATGAGGCGGATCCTTCGGCTCTAGCGACGGCGCTGACGAGTCTCGGGGTGACGCTGGAGGAGGAAGGCGGAGGAGGCGGAGAAGGATGTGAAGGATGTGAAGGATGACGCAGGGGAGGAGAAGGTGGCGAAGGTTCCGAAAGAGAAGGGGCCGGTGGACGCGGATGTTGAGTTGATGGAGCTGACGGTCCGGCAGGATTCGGGTTTGTTAGGGCGGTCGGTGACGGACATCAAGTTGCGGACGCGGTTCGGGATCAATTTGCTGGCGCTTTCGCGGCGTGGGACGGGGTCTTTCCGGCGATTGCGGTCGGAGGCGGTTCGAGCGTGTGATGTGTTGTTGATGCAGGAGACGCCGGATGCGGTGTTGGGGTTTGCCTCGGAATTCGGTAGTGTGCCGTTGGCGGCGAGGTTGATCCGGATTCCCAACAAGCGTCAGGCGGTGGCGGCGACGGTGATCATGGTGGCGGTGATTGCGGGGGCGGCGTTCGGACTTTTGCCTGCGGCGATTTCGTTTGCGGCGGGAGTGCTGGTTGCGATGGCATGGCGGGTGGTTTCTCCGCGGGGGATTTATGAAGCGGTGGATTGGCCGGTGGTGGTTTTGTTAGGTGAGCTGATTCCGGTGGCCGGGGCGATGGAGGCGACTGGGGCGGCGGATCTGGTTGCGCGGGTGGTGTTGGGGACTTTGGCGCAGGGGAATTCGGTGGTGGCGCTTTCGGTGATCCTGATCGTGACGATGACGCTTTCGGATTTCATGAACAATGCGGCGACGGCAGCGATGATGTTCGCGATCAGTATGGTGACGCAATTCGGGGCGCGGCAGGATTCGTTTTTGATGGCGGTGGCGATCGGGGCGTCGTGCGCGTTTCTAACACCGATCGGGCATCAGAACAACACGCTGATTCTGGGTCCAGGCGGGTTACGGTTCGGGGATTACTGGAAGGTGGGGTTGCCTTTGGAGATTCTGATGATTGCGGTGAGTATTCCGCAGCTGTTGTTTTTCTGGCCGTTGTGAGCAGTGGAAGATTGAAGGGGTTTCGTTGAAACAAAAAGCCGGCGGCAGCGCTGATGGAGACGCTGCGGCCGGTTGTTAGATTGTGTTAGGCCGGATCGTTCAGCGGGCCTTGAGGTAGGCGGCCATGTCGGCGATGGCTTGGGGGGTGAGGGCGAGCTGGGCTGGGGAATACATGAGGGATTTCTCCATGCGTTTCATGCTGGCGATGCGGGATTTGGCGATGGTTTGGGTTTGGCCGCCGAGGCATTTGATGATGACGGGGTCGCCTTCTGCGAGGACCATGCCGGTGATGGTGAGGCCATCGGTGGTTTTGATTTCGGTGCCTTCGTAGCCGTGGGAGATGTCACCTGAGGGGTTGAGGATGGCTTCGATGACGACTTCGGCGGGTTGTTGTTTGCCGAAGGTGGTGAGGTCCGGGCCGTGGTCGACGCCTTGGTCGCCGACGCGGTGGCACATGTAGCAGGCGGCGATGGATGCCTTGCCGCGTTCGGGATCGCCCTGGAGTTTGAGGATTTCGGCGGTGGATGGGAGTTTGGGTGCGTTGGCGGGTTCGGCGGGCATTTCGACGGCGACGAGTTTGGCGTTGGCTGGGTCCTGGCCCATGGCTTTGAGGATGCCGTCGATGTTGTAGTCTTTCCAGAGGTTGCCTTTGCGGTTGTTGAGCCACCAGTTGGCGAGGTTTTTGTGGACGAAGCCATCGGTGTTGGCGAGTTGTGCCATGGCGGTGGCGGCGGCGGCGCTGCGGGTGAAGCCGAGTGCTGTTAGTGTGAGCTTGGATTGCTCGGCGCTGACCTTGTTGGAGAGGGCGCGGGTTTTCTGATCGGCGACGGCTTGTGGCGGGTGGAGGCGCCAGGCGAGCCATGCGAAGGCGTCCGACCAGGCATCCGGGGGGGCGGGGAAGTCCTTGCGGAGTGCGTCGTAGACGGCGGCTTCCTTGCGGGTGCAGCCGAGGCCGAAGGCATCGAGGTAGGCGCGGTCTTTGCCGTCGAATTGTTTGGCGATGGTGACGAGGTGTTTGAGGGATTGCTCGACGGGGACATCGCGGAGGCTGAGGGCGATCTCGCGGCGGACCATGGGTGAGGCGTCGGACGCCATTTTTTCGGCGAGTTTGACGACATCACCGCCGGCGGCGCGGATGGCGCGGCAGGCGACGAGGCGGGTGCGTGGCTCGGGTGAGTCGAGGAGTTTGGCGACGATGGCTTGGCCGGAGTCGCCCATTTGAGCGAGGAGCCAGACGGCGCGTGCGGCGATGTGTTTGTTAGGATCATCGAGGAGTGCGGAGACGGCGGGGACGGCTTTTTCGCCTTGGGCCTTGAGGCGGGTGAAGCCGCTGTTGCGGACGTTCACGGCGGGGCTTTTGAGGGCGAGGATCTGGCCGTCGGTGGTGGCGAGGTCGATTTTGGGGACGACGGGTTTGAAGCCTTTGGGGGCGATGCGGTAGATGGTGCCGGAGCCGGTGCCATCGAGGGTGCCGTGGCCGCCGACGCGGGGGTCGAACCAGTCTGCGACGTAGAGCGCGCCATCGGGACCGACGGCGACGTCTGCGGGGCGGAAGCGGGTTTTGAGTTCGTTGTTGGGACGGCCGCCTTGGAAGTCGGAACCGGCGAATTCGCCTTCTTTATTCGAGGTGAGGAAGTCGATGCGTTCGAGTTTGAAGCCAGCGCCATCGGGGACGGGGAGGTAGCCGAAGACGACGTTTTTGCCGGCTTCGCAGGCGAGGAGGAGGCCCTGCCATTTGTCGCCGAGTGCGCCGTTTTCGTAGTAGGCGACGCCGGTGGGTGAGCCTCCGCCGTAGACATCGCCGGAGGGCATGGTGCCGGGGTCTTCCTGGCGCCAGTGGGCGGTGGGGGTGTCCTGGCCTTCGCGTTTGTCGGCCTGCCATGAGCGTTGGCCATCTGCGGAGGAGAAGCCGGCGTTACCGCCTTCGATGATTTCGGCGACGCGGCAGGCTGGCGGGTCGTCGTTGTCGGATTGGAACATGTCGCCGAAGGAGGTGAGGGCCTGTTCGTAGGAGTTGCGGTAGTTGTGGCCGACGATGCGGGCGTTGGTGCCATCGGGGTTCATTCTAACGGAGAAGCCGCCGACCCAGATGTTTCCGTCGTCGGAGGGTTGTCCGGCGATGGCGCGGGTGTCCTGGTACCAGGTGCCGCCGCCGCTTTGGTAGTAGCCGGAGCCGACGCGGAAGGTTTTGCCGGATTTGTCGGTGAAGATGGCGCCGCAGTTGCCGTTGTTGAAGTTCCATTGGCCATCCGGGCCGACGGTGACGGAGTGGAGCGAGTGGTCGTGTTGGCGGGCGTTGAAGCCTGTTAGGAGGACTTCGCGTTTGTCGACGGCGGGGTCGAATTTGCGGTCGCGGTTGACGTCGGTGTAGACGATGAGGTCGGGTGGTTGGGCGACGATGATTTGGTTTTCGAGGACGGTGACGCCGAGCGGGGATTCGAGGTTGGTGTCCTGGGTGAAGACTTCCATGGTATCTGCCTGGCCGTTTTTGTCGGTGTCTTCGAGGATGACGACGCGGTCGCCGGCGGGGCGTTTGCCTGAGGCGTGGCGGTAGTTGACGCCTTCGGCGACGTAGAGGCGGCCTTCGGCGTCGAAGTCGATGTTGGTGGGGTTTTGGAGCATCGGGGTGGTGGCCCAGACGGTGATTTCGAGTTGGTCATCGGCGATGGTGAACCTGTCCTCGGGGACGAGGGTGTCGCCGGATTCGGTTCCTGTGGGTGGCTTCTGGGTGAAGACCTGGAATTTCATGCTGGAGCCCTGGGGGTTTCCGCCTTGGAACATGCCGCCGTCATCGCCGCCGACTTTTGCGGTGAAGCCGCGGACGTTTTCGGGGAGTTGATAGACGATGAGGGATGCGGCGTGGGTGCCGATGCCGTTGTCGTAGTTTTTCTTGTCGATGGTGAGTGGGCCGCCGTTGATGTTTTTGTTGAGTTGGGTGCTGCCCCAGCTGGATTGTGCGGATGCCCAGGTGAGATCGGTGAGTTTTTTGGTGGAGCCGTCCTTGAAGTGGAGGGTGGGTTCGATCCAGTTGGCCCAGTCGTGGGACATGTCGCCTTCGTCGGTGACGACGAGGTAGAGTTCCTTGGCGCCTTCGATGCGTGCCTTGATTTCGTGGAGGCGAGCGGTGTCTGCCTTCATGACCGGGGATTCGGCGACGGGTTTGGCGGGTTCGGTGCGGTTGGAGGTTTGGGGGCGGCCGGCGTTTTCGAATTTGCGGGGGCCGATTTGGGGGAATCCTGCTTCGCGTTCGGTTTGGATGGGGGCGGTGGGGATGTTTTTGAAGTCGCCGGGTTGGACGGGTTTGAGGTTCGCGGGGCGGCCTTTGTCGTCGAGGTTGGCGTTGAGGTCTGCTTCGGTGAGGGGTTTGGATTTCACGCCGCCTTCGGGGACTTCGACGCCGGCGGTCCAGGTGATGGCGTTGAGGACGAGGGTGCGGAAGCCATCGACGGACCAGTTGCGGTGGTAGTGGCCGCCGGTGAAGCCGACGCCGCGGCCGCCGTCCTCGCGTTCGATGCCCCACATGAGGGTTTGTTTTTTGCCGAGTCCTGCGACGCCATGTTCGTTCCAGAGGTTGATGTATTGTTTCATGCGTTCGCGGTCCGGGACAGCGGTGGCGAGGTCGATGACTTTGGCGCGGTCGGCGATGAAGCGCATGTTGTAGTAGAATTCGTCGTAGGCCTCGATGAGTGAGGTGACGCCGCGGGAGACGGGGTGGTTGGGGAGGACTTCGAGTTCGGCGACCCAGTGTGGGTTGACGGAGAAGCCGTCTTCGAAAGCGCCGCCGATCCACGGGCGGTAGTAGCGTTCGCCTTCCACTTTGGAGGGGTGGACGGCGTAGTGCATGAACATGAGGCCGCAGCCTTTTTTGGCCATTTGGTCGACTTTTCCCCAGCCTCTGCCGACGACGCTGGTGCCATCGGCGTAGATGACGAGGGCTTTCGCGCCATCGAGGACGGATTCATCGGAGGGCCAGCCGCTGTGGACCTCGGCCTGGATATCGAGTCCGGATTCGTTGAGGGCTTTGGCGAGGAGCATGCAGCCTGCGCGGAATTCGTGTTCGCCGGGGCCGTGGCTTTTGCCGCCGGCGAGGAAGACGACTTTGTTGGCGGCGTGGGCCTGGGAGACGAGGAGGGTGCAGGCGATGAGCAGGCGGGTGAGGCGAGGCAGGGGTTTTGAAGTCATCTCGAGGTGGGTGGAAGGGTTGCGGATACGGGAGGCGTGGGGAGGTTCTTAGCGGGATTCGGAGGGGACGGGAAGCGTGGTTTTTTGGGGTGGGTGGCTTTTGTTAGAGGGTGGCGATGGTTTCGGCGATTTGGGATTCGAGGCCGGGTTGGGTTTGGATGTAGATTTCCTGGAGGCCTTTGGCGGATTGGGTGACGGCTTTGAGGCCGCCGGGGAGTTGGCGTTGGATTTTGAGGGTGCCGGTTGCGGAGCCTTGGGCGAGGGATTTTCCGCCGTAG
>SXGQ01081792.1_pt1 | contig 24935 bp, 27 predicted proteins | sample 3178371 | NCBI WGS metagenome assembly SXGQ01 (sample SAMN11356859, study PRJNA531348) | freshwater metagenome | isolation source: freshwater sample F1-20 | place: China: Fuxian Lake, Yuxi | collected 2017-12-25 | reverse complement strand
GTTGGATCACATGACAAAAAATTTAGATTCGGCTATTTATAAAAATTACTAGTTTTCCCCAAGCTCTGTGTGGTTTCACCGTCTATCCCCCCCCCGTTGCCATAAAATACTTATTGATGCATACACGAAGGAACTGCAAGACATAGGCAACACTACAAAAACCCCACTATTGATGGATAGATTTATACAGAACATAGAAAATCTAAAAGAAGAAAGCAATCAATTAATTCGCCTTGTTGAGTTGCGAGGTAAATATGCGGCTGCGGTAAAGAAATATAGGGAAATTCAGAATACTTTATCTCAGAATAAAGGATCAGTTGATTGGGATCAATGGGGGCTTGGTGAAGAGTTGAGGGATTCAGACTTGTTCGTTAAGTATCAAAAAGTTGAATGTTAATAGAATAAACCCATTAATCGATCGAGCATCATTCCCATTAACAACAGCGGTAAATACAGAATCGAGGCACGCATGATTGCTTTGGCGGTGTCGGCCCCCCTGTGTGTTTTAAATTGATAGCACTTCCAACTTTGCCACCCCCCACCCAAAATCGAAATGAGGCCATATACCCACCCAAATACACCCAAATAAATGGGGATTAACGCAATGCCAATAAGGGCGATGCTAAACCAAACCATTTGTTGATAGGTGGCATCCCCATGCTCATCATGTCCTGATAACATTTTAATCCCCGCCCTGGCATAATCGTCTTTCAAAATCCAAGCGATTGAAAAAAAGTGGGGGAGTTGCCAAATAACCAAAATCCAAAATAAAGACCACGAAACGGGGGAAATATACCCAATAACGGCCACGGACCCCGCCAATGGTGGAATGGCGCCTGGTATGGTGCCCACATAGGTGTTGAGCCACGTCCATTGCTTGAGTGGGGTATATACCAAATTGTATAAAAACACCGTAATCAATGACAAAAACATTACGGTTGGATTGGTGGTTTGCCATAAAATCAAGAGCCCCAATCCCACCAGTGTAAACCCCAACGATCCTGCCAATTCGGCCGGTATCCGCCCTGTGGGCAAGGGCCGATTTTGCGTTCGATGCATTTTGGCATCAATATACCTTTCAAAAAAGTGGTTAAATACCGATGCCCCTGCCGAGGATGCCAACGTCCCCATTCCCAACCCAATCATGGTGCCCCAACGAATGGGAGCCAATTCCGATACAGCCAGCACACCCATATATAAGGTTACCAATTGCATCATTACAATTCTCGGCTTGGTCAATTCAATCAAATCCAATAAAAAACGCTTCAAACCGTACTCCATCTATCCATTCTGCTGCAAAACCCTATTGATCCTTCCATCCATGTATAGAATGCCCAATGGCATGATAGCGAGGTGCCATGCCACATGCAACCATTATTTAATTTATACCGATACTACCCACAGGGCATTTTCTAGCCAGATGCGTTTATCCAGCCAATCTGTGACACCGAAATCATTCCTTGATGGCCTCTTTTATATCTTCAAGAACTATGATATATACTAAACCTATGGATCAACTAGACCGTTTGGAATCACAGAGCGTGGCCGTATTTCGTGAGGCCTATCGCGAGTTTAAACAACTGGCGATGTTATGGTCGATTGGTAAAGATAGTACGGTATTGTTGTGGTTGGCACGAAAAGCTTTTTTTGGGCATGTGCCATTTCCGTTGGTTCATATTGATACAGCTTATAAAATACCCGCTATGATTGCATATCGTAATCAAATGGCGCTGGAATGGGGGTTGCAATTGGTGGTGGGTCAAAATCAGGAGGCGTTGGCCACCAAACAGACCTTTCCGGATGGGGCTACAGATCGAATATCTTGTTGCAAAGCCCTTAAAACCAATGCGTTAAATGGTACGTTGGATGCCTCTTGGCCCCGTTGGATCCTCGATCACACCACCCAAACCTTGATTCCCGATCCCAATCCCACCCCATTTACGGGGGTGATTGTGGGGGCTAGGGCCGATGAAGAAGGGTCTCGATCAAAAGAACGCACTTTTTCTCCCCGTGGTCAACATCACGATTGGGATATTGCCGATCAGCCACCTGAGTTTTGGAATCAGTACAAAACTGATTTTAAACCCGGTACCCATGTCCGAATTCATCCCCTACTCGATTGGACCGAACTCAATATTTGGGAATACATTCAACGAGAGTCCATCCCCATTATTGATTTGTATTTTGCCAAGCCCGGAACCTCACAACGGTATCGTTCATTGGGGTGTTACCCATGCACCCAATCGGTAGAATCAAGCGCCATGACGGTGGATGACATTGTGACCGAGCTAAGAAGTGGTAAGTTCTCAACCATCGCCGAGCGATCGGGTCGGGCCCAAGACAAAGAAGATGGGGGATTGGAAACCCTGCGACGTGAGGGGTATATGTAACCCCATGGTAGAACGAATGAATGTGGTAATTGTGGGGCATGTTGATCATGGTAAAAGCACGTTTACGGGGCGGTTGTTGGCGGATAGTGGGGCGTTGCCAGACGGTAAACTGGAGTCGGTTCAAGCGTGGTGTGCCACCCATTCTCGGCCATTTGAATATGCGTTTTTATTGGATGCTTTAAAGGAAGAACAAGCCCAAGGGGTTACCATCGATTCGGCCCGTTGTTTTTTTAAATCTTCCAAGCGTCATTATATTATTATTGATGCGCCTGGCCATATTGAATTTTTAAAAAACATGATATCGGGTGCGGCTCGTGCTGAAGCAGCCATTTTGTTGATTTCGGCTCAAGAGGGAATTAAAGAAAATTCAAAGCGACATGGCCTGATGTTGTCTTTATTGGGAATTAAGCAAGTGGCGGTATTAATTAATAAAATGGATTTGGTGGGTTATGATCAATCGGTTTTTGAAGCCATTAAATTGGAATATGCCCAGTTTTTACAATCAATCGGGGTCAAGCCTGCGGCTTGGGTACCCATTTCCGCCCGACAGGGAGACCATTTAATTGGGCCTTCCGATGCCATGCCTTGGTACAAGGGGATGGATGTTTTATCCGTGATGGATGCGTTTCATAAGGAAAAGCCGTTGTCTCATTTACCGGTTCGGTTTCCGGTTCAGGATGTTTATAAATTTACCCAACATCAAGATGATCGTCGTATTATTGCGGGCACCATGGTATCGGGTGAATTACATCAGGGTGATGAGATTGTGGTGTACCCATCCAAGAAAAAATCAACGATTCATCGCATTGAAGGATTTAATGTGCCCAGCAGCACCACGGTTGGTCCCGATCGTGCAACGGGGTTTACGTTAAACACCCAATTATTTATTAAACCGGGGGATGTGATTAGTCGGATTGGGGAGGTTGAACCTGCTGTTGGATCGTGTTTTAGAGCCAATGTATTTTGGCTTGGCAAACAACCGTTGCGGGTGGGCCGTCGTTACAAATTAAAAACAGGAACATGCAAGGTCCCCATGGTGGTAACCCATGTTAAAAGCGTGTTAAATTCAGCTGAGTTAACCAGTACCGATTCCGTCAATGAGGTGGCCCGCCATGAGGTGGGTGAAATTGTCATCGAGACGTTGAAGCCCATTGCGGTTGATTTGGTGGCCGATCACCCCATTATGAGTCGTTTTGTGATTGTTGATGAGTATGATATTGCCGGTGGAGGGTTGTTTATCGCCAAAGATGATCATCCCCATTTACCACCCATTGAACTGGAAATGGATGTTCAGTCGGCGATTGACCCCGGATTAAGACATACCCGCTTGGGGCATCGGGCCGGCGTGGTATTGGTGACCGGATCGGGTGGGGTGGGGCATCACCTTGAGCAGGAATTATTTGAATTGGGACTGTTCCCAATGCGATTGGAAGGGTTGTCTCCGTTTGCCTTGCCGTCGGTGGTGACTGTGGCCAATGCGTTGTTAACCGCTGGCTTAGTGGTAATGGTGGTAACCCGTCCGGAGTATGTGGGGGTTATTGCAGACGCCCTATCACCGTATGATCAGCTGGTGACCGAGGATCCAACGGCTCAGACGATTGCCAATTGGTTGGCTTAGATGCGGTATTACCCCATTTTTTTAGATATTCGCCATCGACCGGTGTTGGTGATTGGCGGGGGTGCGATTGCATTAGAAAAAATTGAGAATTTGTTAAAAGCGGGTGCTAAAATTACGGTGATATCACCGGATATTTTACCATCCATTCGACGTTTTAACCGACGGGTTACCCTCATTGAACGCCCATTTCGACGATGGGATTTATCCACCCGATATGCCTTGATTTTTGCGGCAACCGGCGAATCGGCATTAAACCAGCGCGTATCGGCAATTTGTCGTCGCAAACGTATTTTATGCAATACCGTGGATGATCCGGCGTATTGTCACTTTATTATTCCGGCATTGGTGCGACGGGGCCCATTAACCATTGCCATTTCCACCTCGGGGGTGAGCCCATTATTGGCCAAACGACTCAAGCGACAATTATTGGAGTGGTTGGGACCAGAAGCCACGATTTTAACCAAATTGATGCAACGGTATCGATTACAAGTGAAACAACGCTTTGATGGGTTTTCGGCGCGCTTGGTCTTTTGGAGCCGATTTTTGGATTCAGACCCCTTAGCCACCATTCAACGCGAGGGCCCTAAGTCGATTCAGATGGGTTTAGAACGTGCCTTACATTGTCCGGCCCAGCAGTGGATTTCACCCACCCAATCCCCCTCATCACCCACAAAATCTGTTAAAAGCAAGCCTTGGATTTGGTCATGATTCAATGGTTTCCGGGGCATATGACCAAGGCCAATCGGGAAGTAGCGGCTATTTTAAAGCACATTGATATTGTGATTGAAGTTCGAGATGCCCGTATCCCGTATGCCTCCGCCAATCCGCTGGTTCAAGAGTGGGTGAGGGGCAAACAGCATGTGTTGGTATTGAATAAATATGATTTGGCAGACCCAGTGGCGTTAACCCATTTTCAGCAGTCCATCCCTCCCCAAATGATACCCATTTCATGTGTGGCCACCGAGAAAGGGGCTCGAAAGCGGGTTGTGTTGGCCTGTCAAACAGCCATTCAGCGACTTGCCAAACGTCACCAATTGGCCCCCCATGCATTGGTGGTGGGGATACCGAATGTGGGGAAATCGCAATTAATTAACCAATTTAAAGGCCGTTCAGTGGCCAAAGTGGCCAACTTACCCGGTGTCACACGGGGATTGATGTGGATTAAGGTCACAGATCAATTAATGATGGTGGATAGTCCGGGGGTTTTGTGGCCCAAATTGGATCCGCCTGATGTGGGGATTAAATTGGCCATTGCAGGTGCCATTAAGCCAGATTTACTTGATTTTGAGCAAATGACGGTTTGGTTGCTTGATTATGTTAAACAACATTATCCGGATGCCTTAAAAAACGGGTTGGGGATTCAAGCGAACGGCGAGGTATCGGAAATTGTATCGGAATATGCCCATAAACGAGGATTTTTATTGCGTGGTGGAGTCTTGGATTGGGAACGGTCGTGTCGGGCCTTAATAGGGGCTTTTCAAAGCGGGCAGTGGGGGAGAATTAGCTTAGAAGGGGGACCCATTCAACTAAAATAAGGACTGGGATGCCCGACAATGTCATAAAAAATAATTTTTAAAATATAAGTCTTGTCATATTATTTTTTATTTTGTAAAATAGTGACGAATGATTGTTACCATTAATGAATCACATATTATTTGTTTGGAATTGGGGTTTTCTTGTGGATGGGGAGAATTCTGGGTGGATCCTACTAGGAGGGGGGAGTTGGAAGCCCAATTGCAGGGTCAACGAGTGATAATGAATTGTGAATCCAACATGATGGAATCGCCCCATTTTCTATGGGGGATGGCTTGGTTGGGTAGTTGGCGGGTGGATCCTGTTCGGTTATATCCATTGTTGGATTGGATTCGCCAGTCCAACGTGAGGGTAACGGCTTGGTTCATTGATGGGCAGTACCCGTGGCACCGCTTACGTCAACTTCGGTGGGGTATTTGGTGGGTGGGAATGTTGGTTGTGGTGGTGGCTTGGGGCTGGCAGTTACGATCGTCTCCGATACGTCATCCCGTGGTTCAGGGGATGTCATTGAATTGGATGATGGGGGTGGTATCTGAAGTTGATGCATTGGGGGGGGTGATGGTATCCATGTCCGCCAATCAGGGGCATCAAATAGCTTCCATTATTTTGCCAATCGGCGTGCAACGACCCTCGTTCGATGAGCAAACGGAATGGGTTGAGTTAAACCAATCGTGGCAGGGGGGACTGGTTCATGAACAACAACCCCTATGATTTAAAACGGGAGGCCATTCTATGGGGGGCGGGGGTATTGGTCATGATGGGGATGGCGGGTTCGGCTATTATCTGGGGGCGTTATCGCATAAGGGCGTATCCTGTTCAGTCGCAATTAAAAACAGCCTTTCCCGATGGGCGGTTTACGGATCAAGGCGTATGGGTTAATGAAACAGACTCACCATGGGCCATTTGGAAATGGGTGGCACAAAATCAATCTGGGATTGCATCGCTGGAAACACAAGCCACTGAATCGGGTTATCACACCACCATTCGGATGAAGCCATAATGCGCCGGAGTCAGTGGATGATCTTCTTTTTAATGATATACCCCCTGTTGGGCTGGTGTAATCCATTTGATATCAACCGACTGAAAGCCATTCGTACTGAATTGAGTACCCCGCCACCATCTAGTGAGGAACCCAATCCGCCAGCCCCTGTAGCAACCAAACTAGGGATTTATCGACCCCGATTTTCAACGCCAACTGAAATGAAGTCATTGATACAGGAATTATTTCCCAACGTATTGGTAGGAATTGAAGTTCGATCCCGTTCGTTGGCCTTGTCGGGTGAGGACCCCGACTATTCGTTGGCATGGCGGTTAATGAAGAAATTGGATACAGAACGCCCTCAAATTGATATTGAGGTCAGTATTATCGAGGTCGCGGGCTCATATACCGATATTCGTCAGGCTTGGATTTTGCAATTATCGGATCCGATTGTATTCAAACCAAATTTAAATCCATTATCCGTTATTCCAACCCAAGAATTACAGGGATTATTATCATTTGTTCGTACACAGGCGACCACCAAAGTGTGGTCTCAACCACGTTTAACAACCATCGAAAATCGAAAGGCTCGATTTAAAATGGGGGATAGGGTTCCCTATTTAACCACAGTGGTTACCAATACAACCGCTACCACCCAAGTGGGCCATGCAGAAACGGGGGTTGAAATAGAGGTGACGCCATGGTTAGGAGAGGGTGGGGTTGGGTTAGATACATTGGTTCAATTAAATCATATTAAACTGTTTCGGGAATTATCGGGTGAATTATACCCAGTGGTAAGTAGCCGCATGATTCAGAATGAAGTTGTGGTTCCCCTTGGCTTTTCGTTGGTGATTGCCGGATTTTTAGACCAGCAAACCCAAGGAAATCAGGGTGGCATTCCTTGGATATCGGACTTGCCTATTGTGGGGGATTTAATGAAATCTCAGCGCATGAATACGGTAACAACGGATGTATTAATTGCCATTACACCAAGGATCAACCAAAAAACAAATAAGGAAGCTCTCAGATAGGGGGGGGATCTCCGAGAGCTTCCTTATTTGTTAACGACACTATAACATAAGAAAGTGTAAATTTAATATAGATATTTGTGAATACGAAAGATAGAATATCATCGAAAAAAATAGTTGTAAATAGGGCAATTTAATATGACATCATTATTTGGTAATGCGAAGCGTATTTGGGTTACAACAACATTGGGGGGGACCTTGCGGGATGTGTTGAAAAGATATTATAAACGGGGTGGTGTTTCAGTTGATGACCTTATTGAGTCGGGGGGGGTATGGCTGAATCAGCAAAGGCAATGTCAGGCCAATGCAATCATACCGCCCAAAAGTACCTTGGTGGTATACCAGTCTCCGACGCAGGGCTGGCACTATCAGGTGACATCAGAATCGGTGTGTTACCAGCAAGACGGTTTGCTAGTGGTGTTTAAGCCTTCGGGGTTATCGACCGTGCCGGATCGTGCGTGTCATCGGTATAATTTAACCCATGCGGTGGGAAATTATTTAAATCAAGCCAAGGGTGGGTTTAAACCTACGGCGATTACCCGGTTGGATTTGTTGGTGAGTGGGTTGGTATTGTTTGGTGAAACCCCCGATGCGGAAAAAGCCTTATTTGCATTAATGAGGGATCATCAAATTCGCAAATTATATGAGGTTCGAATTGCGTGTGAGGGAAAAACGCCCCCTCGATTTAAGCGTATTCGAGGAAAGATCGATTTTGTGAGGCGCGCGGTCAGTAGTGAGGCGGGGCGATGGGCTGAAACGTGGTTTTTTTTAAGATCCATTCAGCAGGGGGTCGCGATTTATGCGGCGGTTCCGATTACGGGGCGACGGCACCAAATTAGGTATCATGCCACACTCTTATTGGGGCCAATTATTGGAGATGATTGGTATGGGGGGGTGGCAAGTGGTGGGTTTGGATTGCGATGTTGCCAATATCGATTAGTATGGAATGGGTGTCGCTTGAGTATTCGGTGCCCCGATGGATTGGATGGAGATGGGATGCCGCCCACCCAATCGAGTCGAAAAATAGCCGGGGGTGGTGCCCCCTTGGATCCCACATAATAAGGGCTTTTTACTAAATGTGCTGGGCACGTCGTGCCAACAACACCCTGAAGGGCTCCGCCTTTAATAAGTCCCATTGGCTTACTTCGCCATATTGGTTTGCTGAGTCCAAGGGCCAAAGGTCCCTAGCACCCCAATGGCTGATTTGGGATTTTAAGGGCTTTGCCCTTAAGTTAAGGGGGGCTTGGAAGCGACGGGCTCCAGCATTTTCCATATGCTGTCATCATCCCCATCGACGCCATGATCCCCCGCTGTATATTGGCTAAACTCATTTGCTCATTCGGAGCATGAATCCGATCTTCAGGTAAATTTAAACCCATTAATATCGTTTCTAAACCCAATTGTCGCTTAAAGTCCGCCACGATTGGAATCGTCCCCCCCTCACCCTGAAACACCGGCTCTACCCCAAATGATTCCCGAAGCCCCTGCATCGCTGCCAACACCGCCGGATGCCCATCATCCACTTGGGCCGGATACGCATATGAACACACCCGCGTTGTGATGCTGGCATACGTCGGGCATTGGGCTTGTATATACTCATTAAATCGATCAATCACCTTCAACGGATCTTGATGGCCGACTAATCGCATACTGACTTTTGCATGAGCTTGTGCGGGAATCACCGTCTTTTCACCCTCTAAAGTATATCCACCCCAAATTCCGTTAATATCAAACGTTGGTCGATACCACCGCTGCTCATAGGGATGAAATCCCTCCTCGCCCACCAAGCCACTTGCCCCAATCGCTGACTGGTATTGACCCGTATCAAACCCCAATGACCGAATTTGGGCCGCACGGTCAGATGAAATATCTGGCACCCCCTCATAAAAATGAGGAATTTGAATGCGTCCCGATTCATCTTTGACCCGATTTAATAACGATACCAAACACCCAATCGCATTGGGTACCGCCCCACCATGTTGTCCCGAATGTAAATCCCCAGCCAGCGTGGTTATCGTCATCTCCATATACACCAATCCCCGCAAACTGGTACATAACGAGGGTTGATTATCGGCCAACATGGGGGTATCTGATACCAAGGCCACATCCGCTGCCAGCTGATGGGCATGCGTTCTTAATACCTCTGGCAAATGAAAACTCCCCACTTCTTCTTCACCCTCAATCATAACTTTGACATTGACCGGCAGGGTTCCCGTGGTGCGTAACAACCAATCAATCGCTTTTAAATGACAAAAAATTTGACCTTTATTATCCGACGCCCCACGGGCAATTAACTGGCCATCTTTAATCAATGGCTCAAATGGATCGGTTACCCACAATGATACTGGATCGGGAGGCTGCACATCATAATGACCATAGATCAACAAGGTAGGGGCCCCAGGATGACCCATCCATTCACCCAAGATGACGGGGTATCCCTTGGTTTCAATAACCGTTGTTGTTAGGCCATATTGGGTCATTAGATTGGCCGTAAATTGGGCGCATGCATGAACATGGGGGGAATACTCAGGGTCTGTACTGACTGATGGAAAGCGCAGCCATGCACATAATTCGGATAATGCAATGGACCAGTCCGATTCCGTTATATGGTCTGGTAACTTCATTTTGAAAAGGCCTTTGGCCAAAACGCCAACCACATCATAACCAGTTGTGACGCATTAAACACCATCAACCAAAAAAATGCCTGATCCATAAAGCCATAACTATGCAATCCCACCCCTAACATATTCACCCCAAACCAACTAAATGCCGTTACAATATTCCCAAAAATCGACATAACCCATAAACCCCGATCTTTAATCATTCCACCCCATCGGGCATGCAATATGGCCGCTACCCATACACAAATAATAAATGCCCCGTTTTCTTTGGGATCCCACCCCCAAAATCGGCCCCACGATTGGTCGGCCCAAATGCCACCCAGTACCGTACCGATAAAACTTAATACCAACCCCGCTGCCAAAACCCCATATATCATACGACTTAACGACGCCCGTTGTTCCCCCGAAAATGAACCCGTCACCAAACGGATTACCCCAATATTAGCCAATGCACCCGCTAAAAAGACCGCCCCATACCCCATACAAATGGTAATAACATGGGTTGATAACCAAAAGTTTGAATCCAATACGGCTTGCATCATTTCCATGGTATCCCCCTGCAATGATAAATGATGCGCAATAATCAGCGTAATAACCCCAATAATTCCAGATACCATTGTGCCCAAGCCCAGTCGGAATCTCCGTTCAATATATAATCCCAATACAATGGCCACCCATCCAACAAAAACGGCAGACGTATATAAATTGGTGACAGGCGGTCTACCTACCAACCACATTCGAACCCCAATTGCCAAGCTGTGAATCACCCATGTCAACCATCCCAACCGTTGGGCCACTTGCCACCATGTGGGTCGATTCATTAGCCACCCCATTAAACACATCGCAACCACTATGCCGTACAAAACCGTGATTTTGATCATCACATCGGCCCGATTAATGGTATATTCAAGCTTGGCATGCCACGTACCAGATGGAATCAAGTCTGTTACAATCGCGTTCCAAGAGGCAATCGATTGGGTCAAGGTCGGTTGATCATCGGCTTCAATCGATTCCATCACCGTTGATACAACCGGTGCCAACGGATGGGTTTGTTCCTCTTTGAGCAAAATCAAATAGGCATCCCCCAAGGTTTTCCAAACCCCGTTTGGCTTGTCGGGCGGCGCAACCCGAAATGCACTGGCTTCCGCAATGTGCTGAAATTGCTTAAAATACAATAACAATTCTGCCATTTCAGGACTTAGCGTCGATTGCCCTGCCATATGACTCGCCACCAGCGTGCGAAAAGGGGGTAATAAACGGATATATCGTTGGGTATACAATGAAAATGAGGGAACCCCCTCCGGTTTTAAGGTGTTTTTTAATTGCGTGTACACCACCACATTTTGTCGCAATCTCAACCACTCACGATCTGCCAATGAGCGCATCGCGGCTGGTTTGGATTGGGCATGTTGGGCCGATTCATCAATCATGGTTAAATGAGGTAATAATGTTTTAAAAGATAAGGCAGGTTTTGATTCTGGATTCTGATTGAGGGCGTTTAAGACCTCACTTTGTCGCACCATAAACAAATTCATATCATCGGTTCCAACTGACATCACCTTAAATAGCCATTCAGTTGGGGTATGGGTATCCGACCCTTTTAACGATTGATTGCCTTTAAAGCCCAATAAGGTTGAACGGGCAACCGAATCGATGGGCTTGACCCGCCCCAAATGTAACACCGGCAAGGATCCCAATTCATGCCACTCCCGATGGGTGGACGGGGGCAAAAACCCCACTCCAACATAGAGAAGTGCCAAGCCCAATACACCCATGCTCCACCATCTCATCATCCTCGGCCCTTTCTGGCTTGTATCAAGGACATCCCAAAATGGATGAATAATCCCACCGTCATGATAAGGGTAGATACATAAGGAACCCACCATCCTGGATTGGATACCACTTGTAATACCGTGGACGTACCATCTTGCCCAAACGAGGCTTGGTAATGGGTGTTACCCCCAAATCGCAGAGGATGATTCATATAAATGGTGGCCGGATGAGACTGCCCCGACTCATCCGTCACCGTCACAGCCGATGCAAAATGCTTGGGAATGGTTGTGTCGGGATAATACTCTTGGGTAAACCGATCCAGCCGGACTTGATAGGGGTGATATTCTCGTTTGGCTCTCAAAAAGAGTCGATACGATACCCCGTTGACGGTAACGGATTGAGGCGCATCTAAGCCATTCGACAACAGCCATCGCCCCATCATGCGGCCGCGGTGATACACATCTGCCATAATGGCCATCTGATTTCGATAATCATCCCTTAAAATCACCGGCATAGGAAACACCGTCATGGGCTTACCCAACCCCTGTGTGGCTTTTGGAAGTGATTCGCCAACCGCAGCATTTAGTTCAATCCGAGAATTGGGATACACCCGATATAATTGAATAGAAAACGGGAGACTGGACTGGGTCAGGGTAGAGCCTTGCACCAATCGTGCATTGGGAAATGAAACCAACCGATTCATGGTTGGGCTATGATCGGTTTCAACTCCCAATTCCATGGTGCGAAGATGTTCGGAATAAGAAATGGTTTGACCTTCTTGAATCATCATCTGGCTTTCAATGGATAGAATGGCTGTTATCCCCGATCCAATTAATAAAATCAATAGGCCAATATGGGTTAACCACAGCCCAATTTTTTTGCGGGTCCACTTGAATCGGGTAAAATGGGCCACCATTAAATTAATTACCAACAACCCACCCAATACACCGCCCCCAACAAACACCGGAAGACGCCCAATCGGGGATTCCCACCAAATCAGCCACTCACCAAAATATCGCTGGTTGGCTACATAAATACCCGTTTCAACTTGGTACATGGTCATAAAAAACACCACAACACCCAAGCTGATTAGCAACACAACCGTTAATTGTAATGACGAAAAAAAGCGAACAATCAGTTGAAGCCATCGTTGGCCCATCATTGAAATGATACCCCTTGGATGAATTGCCGCAATTCAGTCTCGGCTTGGGGTAAGGATCGGACGGGTCCGGTTAATTTAAAAAACCACGTGTGATCCCCCACCAAGCGACTTAACACCACCATACCTTGGATTTGCGACGCATTTTGGGTAGCTGCACTCATGCGGATGACCTGATACGATTCCCCTGAAATGGAGATAACCAATAGGCTGGGTAATGTTGCCAAGGGGGATAATCCCAATTGCCCCCGCCAACGATTGATATTTTCCAACATCCCCCCCCCTGCGCCGGACAAGGTGGATACTGAACAATCAACCCGCTCGGCCCCCACCGGAATATCAAAGCTAGCCAATCGAAATGAACCACTGGGCTTATTGACCCAATTGGGAGGGACACGGTAGGTCCACTTGGCTGTTGATGATTGAGGGGTAAATGGAACGTCTTTTGGAACCAGTTGGACTGATGGAGAGGGTCGCTGACACCCCGATGCCATCATCGATACGGTAAGGATAATCCCTAACTTTACCCATTTGGAATAGGTAACAAGGGGCGTCTGTAAGACTTGGGCAAACCATCGAAAATAGGCCAAATCCCATGTTTGTATCATGGGGAACAGTGTAGCAGGTTAATCGGTGAACGAAAACCATTTATTGGGCTGGATGCTGGTGTGGATTGAACCTAAATGGGACGATGCTGGTTACCATTTAGATTGAGTTATTTGGATGGGTTGTGATTAAATGCCCATATGCATACCATTTCATGTGGAATTGAAGGGGTCGATCAGCTTTTGGGCGGGGGGCTTCCCAAAGGCCGTGCCACCCTAGTGGCGGGCGAACCGGGAGTGGGCAAAACCATTTTTACCCTTCAGTTTTTATTGGAAGGGTTGCGACAGGGTGAAAAAGCCGTATATTTATCAATTGACGAACGAGCCACCCACATTTTGAGTGATGCGGTTTCATTGGGCTGGGATTTTGAGCCGTATTTAGCCAGTGGTCAATTTAAAATTTTGGATTTAACCAAGCAATTTTATAGTCAATCTGATTCATCGGTATCGTTGGGAGATATTATAAAATTAGTGTTGGGATATACCCGTGAGCAGTCTATTCATCGATTGGTAATTGATCCGGTGGCCCCACTTCGATTAATAAATGCCGATCAAGCCGAAATTGGTGATTACATTCGATCTTTAATTTATGGGATTGAAAGTGATACCGAGTGTACCACCTTGTTAACGTCGTATGCCCCTGTGGGGAGTCACCAGGTCAGCTATCATGGAATTGAAGAGTTTGCAGCGTCTGGGATTATTGTGTTGAAGCTAGAAAAAATGGGTTCAAAATATGCCCGAACGCTCCGGATCAAAAAAATGAGGGGATCTAAAACCGATTTGTCGGAATGGGTTTTTGAAATTATGAGCGGGCGAGGCATTGTATTAAGGCAAGCGGTATGACCAAAATTTTAGTGGCTGATGATGAATTGCATATTTTAATGTTAACCGCCATGTTGTTTGAAGAAATGAATATGGATGTATTAACGGCCACCGATGGCAATATGGCCATTGAAATGGCGAAAGAGCATCATCCAGATTTAATTATTACCGATATTATGATGCCCTTTAAAACAGGATTTGAGGTTTGTCGAGACATTCGCAAAGATCCGGCCTTGGCCGATACACCCATTATGATTATTTCGGCTTTGGGGGATGAATATAACAAAATTACGGGATTTGAAGGCGGAGCGGATGACTTTGTTACCAAGCCATTTAATGTTGAAGAATTAAAGGCGAGGGCCAAGGCGTTATTGCAACGACGAGCTAGCCGAGATGCAACCCTAACCAGTGAATCTTCCCCCCTACCCACCCACGATACAGGGGTGGCGGAGTTGGATGCATCGTTAAATGGCGGATTGCCGGTTGCATCCAATATTTTATTGGTGGGACCATTGGGGGTTGGCAAATCGGAGTTTTGCCGGCGGTTTATTGCCAAGGGGCTGATGCAATCGGAGTCATGCGTGTGGTTGGCCTTGGATGATAATCCCAAGCAAATTCGAGATAGTTTGAGTCGACGGTTGCCTCGCGATGTGTGGGCATATGAAGAATCCAATCATATGCGGTTGGTTGATGCGTATTCATGGGCGGGGTTTTCTCATCAAGATGAGGAGCGTTATGCAGTTACAGGATCGTTAGAATTGGGCCAATTGTCGGGGTTGATAGCCGATGCCAGTGCGGATATTGGCCATACCATCCACCAAAAAGCGGGTGGGCGACGGGTGGTTGATTCCATTTCCAGCTTATTGATTCATTTTGAATTACCGGTGGTACAACGGTTTTTAACCCAAATTGCCCGCAATTCATTGGCATTTGGTGGGGTTACCACGTTGTTCGTTATTGAAGAAGGAACGGTCTCTGATCAAGTACTCAACAATGTCACCTATATTATGGATGGGGTATTGGAATTCAAGCGAGAAGCAGATGACTTCTTTATCCGTACCAAGACGATGAAATGGGTGCCCTTTCAACATACGTGGCAAGCATATGTATAAATTAGGTCGTTAATTTAAGCTAACGGTTTCAAATAAGTGATGAAGGGCATCCTCAACCATTTTGTGGTTCGATTTAATTAAATCAAGTTTAAAGAAAAAGTAACCTTCCAACACCATGACCCCTTCTTCGAATAGTTGTCCTTTATCCATAATCTACCCCTCCCTTATACCCAACATTCGATACATTACCCATCATTTGCTTGGTTTAAACATCCTCCATAGTTGGGGGGGTGATGTCAATTTGTATCGGTATAAAATGGGGGCGGATTCTGACCCTATATTCCCCCTTAACTTATGGTATAGTATGGCGATGTTTAGAAATGGGGAATCAATAGGAGGCTTGGATGGGTTTAGAGTTACCAATCAATTGGGATGTGATGGCAGGGATTCAAGCATGGATCCAAGACGCCACTCAACATCCTGCTATTCACTATCCTGATGCCGCTTGTTTGTCTACCCTATCACCCACTGGGTATCCCGAGGGTCGGTTGGTGTTGGTGCGCTCGGTGACCCCCACTGGCTTGGTTTTTTTCACCAATCACCGGTCCCATAAAGCCCAATCCCTTCAGCATCATCCCAAAGCAGGCTTAACTTTTTATTGGGAAGTATTGGGTCGCCAAATTCGGGTAACGGGTGATATCGAGGTGGTTACCATGGCCGAATCGGATGAGTACTTTGCCAGCCGCCCCCGCATCAGTCAGCTGGGGGCATGGGCTAGTCAACAAAGTCAGGTTTTGGACAATCGGGAGACGTTAATGAAAGCGGTGGACGAATGGGACCAATCATTTCAGGGAGAGGTTCCCCGACCGCCTCATTGGGGTGGGTTTCGATTGCTGCCCATTCAAGTTGAATTTTGGCAGGAAGGTGACTATCGTTTGCACGATCGATTTGTGTACCAGCAGGTGAATGGAAAATGGCATGGTAACCGACGGTATCCTTAGGGGGGGGGCTGTAATTGGTCCCCCAACGCCTGTTCTCAGGCAGATAGCTGAAAGGGGGGTATGTATTATGGAGGGTATTTATGATTAAAATCGCAGTGGTTGGTGCGGGTAATATGGGACGTCATCACATCAATACCCTTCTGCAATTGGATGGGGTGCAATTGGTTGGGGTGGTAGACCCATCCCCTCGTTCGCTTGTGCCAGAATCGATCCCTGTGTGGCCATCCCTTTCAGCCCTCTTTTCCCAGATCATCCCCGATGCGGTGTGTATCACGGCTCCGACGTCTCTGCACCATGAATTGGGGGTTCAAGCCCTTGAACAGGGGTTGGATGTATTCATTGAAAAACCCATTGCGAGCACCCTAGAGCAAGCCACTCATTTAATTCAACTGGCATCACAGAGGCAACGCATTTTACAAGTGGGCCATATTGAGCGATTTAATCAGGCGGTATTGACCCTGTTACAGACCTACCATGCCAATGAATGGGGGGAAGCCTTATTGATTCAAACCCATCGCATGAGTCCCCGTCCCCCCCAAATTACCGATGCCTCTGTCATGATTGATTTAGCGGTACACGATATTGAAGTGGTACGTGCCATTATGCAAACAGATCCTATTTCCCGACATACCATGACCCAGGCGAGTCAGGATGGGCATGTGGATTCGGGTATCATCAGCCTTCAATTCCCCCATGCATTGTGTACCATTACCGTGAGTTGGAATAGCCCCATTCGTGCACGACGTTTGCAAATGATTACCACGCAAGGGCTGGTCGAATTGGATTATCAGACCCAACAGTTACAATTTACGCCTCATGTGGGGACGCCCCACCTATTATCCAAAGACATCATACCGCCACTAACGGCCCAACTCACGCATTTTATGGAGTGTATTCGGGATCGAAAAACCCCTTATGTGGATGGGGTGGCTGGTTTACAGGCCCTACAATGGGCAATGGGGCAATGACAATCTTATTAATTGATCCTACCAATCGTCATGACATGGCGGTTGGGGTGTATACCCCCCAACACGCGCTGGTGGATCGTATCCCCCAACAACGATGGGATGCCATTCCATCTCGGGATGAAACTGATTCATCGGCGTCTCTGGTGGCCCAATGGCAAGCAACATTGGCACGGGTTGGTCAATCCATTGAGCACTTAACAGGGGTAATGATGGTGGCAGGTCCGGGGGCATTAACCCCTATTCGAATGAGTGCAACCGCAGTAATGGGGATTCAATTGGTTCATGGCATCGAGATTCAGTGGGTACCCACAGATGTTGCCATGGGCGTTGGGCAAGGCCCAGGGGTTGTATGGGTCCTAAGTCAGGGGCGACGTGATGAGGTGGTGGTGGGGGTATTGCGGATTTATTCCAATCGGGTTGAACGACTCATTGATCCAATCCCCATGTCCCCAACCAATTGGGTCAAACGACGACAAACCCTTACCCCCACAACAAGGGTGGTATGGGAAATGGAGGCGGCCAATCGGCATTCGGAGCTAGTGGCCCCATCCGATGAACGGTGCGATGGGGTGATGCGACTGACCCATTTTTTGGGTTGGCTACAACAAGGTAAGTGGATGCAAACCAGTGCAGCCATATCGTATGTTTACCCTGAAGTATAAGTGCAAATGGGTCTCCATTTTGCTGATGTTGGGACTCCTGGTACTGTCACAGGGGCTGGTTGCGTCAATGGGGGTTTTGTTGCGGTCCATTCGGTCGGTGGGAATGGGGGGCGCAGGGGTGGCCCATCCGGATGCCATAGGTGCAGTGGTCAATAATCCGGCTGGATTGGCTCATCCGGTTACCACCACAGAATGGGCCACCCATTCGTTAACCCCCGATTTTGAGGGAGGGAATCGAACAGTGGTGCGGTTGGGAAGTTTGGGTTATGCCAATTCATCGGTGGGTGCCCTTCCCTATCAATCCGTGATATGGGCGTATGGTCGGAGGGGGTCACGATGGTTGGATTGGGGGATTCGTGCTCAGCAATGGCACAATGGTGGGTGGTCCACAGATTTTGGTGTGGTGGCGCATGTATCGACCCACTTTCAATGGGGGGCGGTCATTAGCAAATGGATTCAGTCCCAACCCGTAGGCCCCAGTACGGGACAGGTGGGGGTGGCTTGGGTGGCAGACAACCAAGAATGGGTCTGGGTATTGGATGGCGAGTCAACACCTGAACACACATGGAAGATATCAACGGGACTAGAATGGCAATTGGCCAGTGATTGGTGGATACGGGGGGGCGTGAATGCCAGCGCGTGGACGGCAGGCATGGGGGTGTTATGGGGGCCGGTGATGGTTGACTATGCGGTACAAAAAGCAACGGATTTACCGCATCAGCATGTGGTATCCATTCGATGGGGTGGGGCGCCGGTTGTGACATCATCGGAGCTATTTTAGATGGCATCACCGTTTTTAGTGACCCCATGGCGAACCCAATTGACCCCATCCTTTCGGATTACACACGCAAAGGGCGTGTGGGTAACCCCCGATGGTGGCCCGCCTTTGTGGGATTCAGCATCACAGTTAATGGTTGCCAACTTGGGGCATGCCCATCCCATGGTGGTGGGGATGTTACAAGATGCGGTGGAAACAGCGGGTCATTTGGTTCCGGGTGTAGATAGCCCATGGCGAGATGTATTCATTGAGGCCATGACCCCGTTATTGCCTTCTGGGTTTGGTCCAATTTTGCTAACCACGGGGGGAGCGGATGCGATTGAAAATGCCATTAAAGTAGCCCGAATGGCCACGGGTCGTTCGATTGTATTAACCAAAAATCAATCCTATCATGGGGCAACATGGGCGGCCCTAACCGCATCAGGGGATGCCCGAAAGGTAGGATTGATGGGTTTAGAGGCACCCGGATTTGCGTCCATTGAAACCGCCAATTGTGCCAGTTGTATGTGGGGCCAAGAGCCAGCCAGTTGTCAGCGGGAGTGTTTAACCCACTTAGAGGGGGTGATAGAAGACGTGGGGGCGAACCGCATTGCGGCTATTTTGCTAGAGGGGGAGTCGGGAACGTCGGGGTGTATTCAGTATCCAGATGGTTATTGGGTGGCGGTGAGGGCGTTGGCAGATCGGTATGGCATTTGTTTAATAGCGGATGAGGTTATGAGTGGATTTGGGCGGTGTGGGGATTGGTTTGCGGTGTCGCGATACGGGGTGGTACCGGATATGGTGGTGGTGGCCAAAGGTTTAACGAATGGGGCGGTTCCGATGGGGGCGGTTTTAATGAGGGAGTCATTGGTATTACCACGGTATCAGCGGGAGCCATTACTGGTGGGCATGACGTATTCGGCCCATCCACTGGGGTGTGCGGCTGCGGTGGCATCGATTCGGGGGTTATCGCCGGTTATTCATCGGGCGAAGGAATTAGAGGGGTGGTGGGGGTTGGAATTGCAACGTGCGTTGGGGGGATTGAGGTGGTCACTAATATTCGAACCCGTGGCTTTTTGGGGGCGTTTGATGTGGTCGATCCAAAGACGAAATATCCCCTCATTCCGAGGAATGGGGCCAACGAATGGGACGGGCACATCAAGAATGCCTTATTTGAAGCGGGGGTGTATCCGTTAACCCGATGGTCGCATGTGTTTGTGGCGCCGCCGGTGGTGGCCACGCTGGATGAATTGCGAGAGTTGGCGCATCGATTGCAAGTGGCTATGAAGGCAGTACAGGATCGGGTTAAGACTTAGCTTTTGGGAACCTGCGGCCCCCAGAATCATTCTTTTACTCCCTCCCCTTTGGGTGGGGTGGGGGGGTAATCATGTGGCCACAATTTACCCACTACTTTCAAGCAGCTAAAACAACCAACCTAACAACCCGCTTACTACCGTAACCGGAAACAACAATACCGATATCCACCACGGCGTGGCCGAATCTGATGACACAGGTACCGTTGGCATAAATACGGGTGGTAGGGGGGATGTGTTTAAATGACGAAAGGCTTTTTCCGGTGACAATAAGCCATAACCGGTGACTGGATTTCGCTGATCCAATAACGTTTCTGCAGAAAAAATCATAATCGTTTTTAAATCCGATGCACTCAAATTAGGGTTGTAACCCCATAATGTGGCGGCAATTCCTGTTACCACAGCGGCCGCTTGGCTGGTGCCACTTAATGTTTGCACTGTGTCCCCTAACCCCAATCCAACCATGCCCGCGCCATACCCCACAAATGAAATGTGGGAGCCAGTTGACGAAAAATGGAGGGGCACACGATTGGCCCCAATCGCCCCCACCGCCACTACCCCCGGTAAAGCAGCCGGATACTCCGGTACATCAGTCCCACTATTTCCCATTGCGGCAATAACCAGCACCCCCTGTGATTGGGCCAGCGCAATCGCATCTTTTAAGACCTGATTTGCCATGGTGTAACCCCATGCACATAAAATAATGTTGGCCCCTTGTTCGACCGCATATAAAATACCCATCGCCGCATCAACTTGGTTCAATTGGCCCATGGCATTGGTAACACGAATGGGTAAAATCATGGCCCGTCGACTAATACCAGCGACCCCCATCGCATTGTTAATCTCTGCCGCAATAATGCCACTGATATGCGTCCCGTGCCCATGTTCGTCGATTGGCTGTCGGTCGGGGCGAGAGGTTGTAAAGGCTGCGCCACGGGTGTCGTCAATGATTCCATTTTGATCATCATCATATCCATTGGGTTGATCTAGGTGACGAAAGACAACCCGATTGGCCAAGTCAGGATGGGTCAGGTTCACCCCAGTATCGACCACCGCCACAACCACATCATGGGATTGCTTCATCCCCCAAAATTGGATCAGTTCAGTTTGATTTAAATAAGTTTGTTGATCAAAAAAAGGGTCGTTGGGCCCCGTTGTAAATAGGGTGGCCACATACACCGGCTCAATTAAATAAACCTCTGGATGCTTGGCCAAGTCAGCCAAAATCGACACGGTTGGTTGGGTGTCGCTCATCATCACCACAAACGCCCCCTCTCGAACCGAGGCCACCCCTTTTTTATAGGATGGGGGGATCAACTGAACATTCGCTCCCCGACGTTTCGCCAACTGTTGAGCTGACTCGCTTTGTAATACCAATCGGCCGGGGGGCTTGGTATAAATAATATAATGTCCAGATACCACTTCGGGAGGGCCTTCCCCACGGGTAGGGGTTCCTGTGATCGGCACCGCCCCGATTATGACCGTTATCAATGCACCAATTAGGAGTCGCATAAATGATGTAAAATGGTTTGGGCCACTTTATTGGATGAGGGTTGGGTAATCGGAATCACCGTATGGGCACAATGCTGATACAGGGCATAACGGCTTTGATACAAATGCGTTAGTGTGCCAAGTGGGTCCTCTGTTTGCAATAGGGGGCGCTTGTTATCCCCTTGCAATCGGCCCCATAACGAGTCGAGTGGTACATCAATAAACACCACCTTGCCGATGGAGCGTAATAAGGAGCAATTTACCGGCTGACAAACAATCCCGCCACCCGTTGAAATGACATAATTAGAAAGGGTCAATAAATACAATAAAACAGATTGCTCTTCTTTTCGAAAGGCCGCTTCACCATGGGTTTCAAAAAAGGTTTGAATTCGGCATCCCAATCGATCTTGCAATAATTTGTCTGTATCAATCCATTTTTTACCTGTTAACTTCGACAAGTGTCGACCCACGGTGGTTTTGCCTGATCCTGGCATACCAATAATAATAATGTTAGAGGGTAATCGTGTTGTCATCTTCATGAATAACCGTCAAAGATCGTGTTTGACTGGCCACCGCAACCATCCATTCTTTTGGAAATTGAAACTCACCAATACACCAGTCTACGATTGATACCGGATGATATAGTGGAAACTTGACTGGATATAATAACCCAACACCCATCGCCTTGACGACTGCTTCGTGACGCGTCCACAACTTAAAGAACATCGACAACTGTGCTTGTCCGTCCAATCGCATTAATTGATCCACATCCTGTGGGTGAAAGACCCGCTTGGCAATGGTTGTGATATGCGGTTGACGATGCACTTGCATAATATCCACACCCACTGGGTGGGCGGCGATGGCAATGGCGGTGAATCCACGATGATGAGAAAGACTAAAATGAATGGGGTTTTGGGGGATAAAGGGTTTGCCACCTTCCGGCATTGCAATACGAATGGATGACGGGTCACGCCGCAATCGATGGCCAATCAGGCGCCTTAAACAATGCCGTGATACCCCAAATTCGTGGGCACGATGGGTGGGCATATCACGTTGGCGACGGGTCTCTGCAACGGATAAACAAAAGGGGTAATCCAATGCAAACTGATCATGGGGGATGGTCCAAACGGAGACCCTCATTGCTTGTGGAGTAGCCATCCAGAAAATACCATCCATGTTAAGAAACGCTCACTCTTAAAGCCGGCTGTTTCAAATAAGGCTTCATTTTGTTGCCCCGTTAACGGGATTAACACCCCGTCCAAGGCCTTTTTCTTGGTTGCAATCTCAACTTTTGAATACCCGTTTTCTTCCTTTACCTGATGGTAAATCGATTCAAAAATCGCTTGATTGGTTTCATGATAAGGAATGGTTTTTTCCACCACAATGACCAGCCCATTCGATGGTAACACATGATGCATGGCGTGCAATACTGCCAAGCGTTGAGCCGGCGGAATAAACTGTAGTGCCAGACATGCAATGATGACATCAGCGTTGGGTAACGGTATTTGGGTCATATCGGCTTGCTCAAATGTTAACCGAGTAGATACTCCCTCATGCTGGGCTTTTTGGATGGCTCGTTGCACCAATTCTGGGCTGGTGTCCCAACCAATGCCCGTTATTGTGGGGAATATGGAAGCCAATTGACATAAAGTGGATCCGGTTGAACATCCCAAGTCCAAGAAGCGGTTGGCATGTGGGGCTGCGCATCGGATTAAATGGGGCATTAAATGTTGAATCTGGTGGTAACATGGCACACTTCGTTCAATCATATTATCAAATACCATTGCCACATCGGCATCAAAGGTAAATGGTCCCGTTCGTGAGGGGTCTTCAAACAATCGATCCACCGATGGCTGATGATGTGTCATGAGTGGCCCTCCCCCTCACGATGATCTCCCCCCACTGATTGTGACCCATGACTCGCATAAAAGAGTTCAGCCATTTTAGGTAAATTAGCCACATCTCGAATCATTCCAACCATGGGAGGGGAATAAGCCAATATTTGAGGCAGTCGATCTAAATCAATCCCCCCAATGGCCACATAGGGAATCCCCAGTGTCGCGACTTGCCCCAAATAGCCAAAGCCAATGCCGGCGCGTCCCGGTTTCGATGGGGTCTCCCAAATGGGGCCCACACTAATATAATCCGCCCCTGATTCCTTGGCGATCTTGCCTTGGTCTAGGGTATGGGTGGTGCGTCCCAATAGCCGATAGCTCCCCAACTGATCACGTAGTACAGACAGTGGTAAATCGTCTTGCCCAGTATGCAAGCCATCGGCATGAATGGCCACTGCCAAGTCAAGGTAATCATTGATTATCAAGGGGATGTCCCGAATCAGGTCGCGAGCCTGTTGTGCCAGTGGGTAAATCGTCGCTTTGGGCGTATTTTTAACGCGTAGTTGTACCATGATGGCACCCTGTTCTTGCGCTTGGGCCAGTATTTTGGGTTGGTCACTAATCACCATGATGCCCGTGTTGATGGGTGGTTTTAAGGCCGACAAAACCAATTGCTGTTCCACATCATACATCCGATATCGAATGTCACAATACAATGCACGGCCGGTCCATTCTTCCAATACCCGCATGGCTTCTTGAACCCTCGAACAATTGGCTCGCAACAATCCAACTACCGATTCTCGGGTTCGTGGGGGTTCCATGGCTCGCACATCGGACGGGGTATGGCGACTTTGTAACTGATTGGCCCAATCAGGATTGGATTCATTCAGTTGATGCCGAAAGTGGGCCAACATATGGGTTAGGGTCTCATCATGGCGGTGGAATCGGCAATAATCCTCTAAAACCCGCAATCCCTCTGTGGCACGATTGATATTGGCATCGATAATGGCCCAATTGGGGGGCATCATTTGCCCCGCATGCTTCGACGATGAACTCGCTGAATCCGAATCCCAGCTAAGGCCAATAATAAGCTGGCCACCCCCGCGACCCCACCCGCCCAACCAGGATTTCGGGTATAAACCGCAATCAAAATACCCAGCATGAGTACAAATGGCCATTCATTTAATAATCGCAATAGGGAAGAGGGGTAGGGTGATTGACCTTGTTCAAGGGAGCGTCTTAGCGATTCTACCCAAATGTGATACCCGACAAATGCCAACACGAGCATCCATTTAATATGCATCCACGGATACCGCCATGCGTCGGTT
>SXGQ01242269.1_pt1 | contig 24940 bp, 10 predicted proteins | sample 3178371 | NCBI WGS metagenome assembly SXGQ01 (sample SAMN11356859, study PRJNA531348) | freshwater metagenome | isolation source: freshwater sample F1-20 | place: China: Fuxian Lake, Yuxi | collected 2017-12-25 | reverse complement strand
TTCAGTAAATACTAAATTATTACTTCCGCTATAATATAATGTTCCTGTTGTTAAACTATCTGAATCAGAAAAAACTGGTATATAACCACTAATACCTGAACCATCAATAACTTTTTTACCACTCAATGGCGATAAATTTATGGCTTGATTTATATATCCAGAAGTTATATATAAAGTATCAGAAAATTCTGACACTACTTCATCAGCATTTATTGCGCGAACCTTAACAAAATAATTAGTATCTTCTTTTACTGGAAAAATAAAAGACGGATCTATCGTTGGGTATACAAAATCAGCAAATCCAGTTATTCTTTTTGCGATTTGTATTCCTGTTACTGTATCATTTAAATCATTAAAACCACTAACGCTTGGAGAAAAAACAGGTAAGTATCTTTCATCTGAATATGTTCCTGTATATATATTTCCACTATAATATCCGCCAGAAGGTAAAAATTGAAATTGATTATTACCAGTAAAATTATAGCATAGAAAAACTTCTGAAGAATTTGATGCTCCAGAAGGTATTCTAATTTCTGTTATATAATTTATGCCAGTTGTGTAGTCAAAAACTCCGCTTGGAAAAGACCCAAAATTATCAACATAAATAGTGTGATCATTCCATTGTATTCCAGAAGATCCATAATTAGAAAATATAAGACCACCACTTATTCCTGTTCCAGTACCATTAACAATAGAAGATATGTTTTCTAAACTTCTATTTACTTGATAATAATCGTATTTATTTTTATTACCACTTTCTTCCACCAAGATATGAAAACTCGCATCTTGAGCCGCTCCAATCGAATCCCATTTTATAAAAGCTTCTAAATTTAAATTTTTATCAATATTATTCAATTTACTACTTACACAACCTGTTATGTTTTGTATTTTTTCTGGCAAACTGGCTAGATTATAAGATAAAGGCTTGATTCCCGAAGATTTTGTAATTTCTCCAGTTGTAAGGTAGTTATATGGTATAAAAGATAAATAATATGGCTGTCTTATTTCATTATCAAGACCATTGGACCCATACAATAAAGAAGATAAATCAGGTATTTGAACAGAATAAAAATTATTAGTTAATTCTGTTTTGTATAAATAACTATCAATTAAAACATTAAAATCATATCCTGTATGAGCAAAAACAGAAACTTTTTGTATATTAGATATTGAACTATAAGTTAAATTTACTGTAACAGAATTATTAATATCATATCCAGTAACATTTACTTGAGGAATACCATAATCAAATAGAGCGATACCAGTACTTGTTCTTCCTATATTATCTATACTTACTACATCAATAAAAAATTTATTCAAACCACTAACATTATTTTCACCAGTAAAATTACTAAATTGCTGAAGTAAATTTAATGAATTTATATTAAACTCAGTATTTTTTATAGCAATAGGATAATCAAATAAATAATTTCTATTAAAATCGTAATATTTTATTTGAAAACCAGAAAATCCAATATCAGGAATATACCCTGAAATTAATTCATTATTAACCGGCCTTTGAATAGACCAATTTAATTTAACATCAGATTCAGCAACAAAAAGATTTATAAATGGAATCTCATCGTCTAATCCATATATAGACGCAGAAATAGAAGTATTTTTTGACGAATACACACCCAACAATTGCGCATCGATATTTGCTATTTCAAATGCACTACCATAATCAATTCCACTATTAGGAATAAAAGCCATATTATACTTTACACGTTAGTTAGCTTCAAATTTTTATCAAATGCATAAAAATCAATTGAATAACTTGGACTAAAATTATTTAAGCTTGAATTTTTTTCACCTAAAAAAATAGTTACTATTCTAGCAGAAGGTTTTTCAATTTTAAAACTGACTGTTTTTCCATTTTTTATTATTACGCAGTATAAACCATATATATTTATATTGCTATTAATCTTATATAAAGCAAATAAATTTGCAAAATCAATATTCATTTTTTGATATTTATTCATTGTAAAACTTGACTCCAATGTTTCGTTTTCAATAATAAACGAATAATCATATTCTGAATTAATAGCTGTTAGATAATTTATATCTTTAACAGAAATAGTGTTATTACTAGCAAATTGAGATATTTCTGCATCAGTAAAAGCAGACAAAATATAATTATCCGTCGAAAAAACAACTTCTTTTTGGTCATTAGTTTTCTCATTTACATATTCATCTTTTTCAATAATATTGAATTTTTGATCATCATATTTAATTGCAGTAATAGAATACTCGTTTGAAGAAGTTTCGTTTATATTAGTTATTCTAAATAAATCGTCTTTTTGTGATTCTTCGTTTAAATAAATAGTAAATGAAGCGTCAGAACGTAGATTCGAAAAACTTCCATAAGACACATTTGAAAATGGAGAAAAATCTATACTTGTTACTCTTGCGTAAATCGTATTAAAAGCCGCCACCCCATAAAGAGGTTGACCTACAGATCTTGGAACCGTTCTTAAAAGAGAATTGTTTTTATAATAATATATATTAGAACCATCAAAAATTATTTTTAAAACGTCGTCTTCTGTAATTTTCTTACTGAACGAAACTTGAGCCGCACCTTCTCTATAGTACAAGTTATTACTAGCATCAACTTCAAAACCATAATCGATATCTGTTTGATCAAGTGTAGGGTTATTTATTTCACTTAAACCACACACTAAAAGAACACCAAGAAAAGAAACTTTAAAAGATATCTGACACGTATCTATATAATTTTGTTTTGTAAATGCTTTTCTTGTCCAAGAAGAAGATCCGATATTGTCTCCAGCGATTGTTTTTCCATCGTCTAAAACCTGAACGCCTTGAATTACATTCCATGACACATAAGATTCATTGCTTAACTTTAATCTTAAATTATTATTATCAACTTGACTTACATAAAAAGACAATTCTTTAAATTCATCTTCAGTTATAGAAGTTATCTTAATTATTTTTCCCAAAGAATTTGCCGAAACTTCTCTATCAATGTATATGTATTTATTTTCAAAATCTAAAGAAGTTATTCTCCCATAATCAACATATGAATTTTTTAACGCATCTGTTATTCTAACTATATCTCCAAGTTTTAAATTATTAATTTCCAAACCAGCGATAAAACCAACAGCTTCTGATTCTAATTTCCCTGTAGCTAAAAACCATTTTCCTAATCTTTGAGCTTGTGATTTTGAAGTTACCCCGAATCCAAGTATTTCATTTTCAACTATGCCATATTTTTGTATGAGACTTGAATCTTCTACATAGACGATTTTATCTTTAAAATTATCTAAACGATCAAGATAAGATACCTTAGACACAGAAAAGTTATTTGTTAAATTTGACGAAGAATATGTAAACAAACCATTTTTCACATTTGAATTATTAAAAACGAAAGATACTGGTTTTTTAATATCTGAATTTATATTTAAATAACCATTTTTAAAATAAAAAAAGCCTCTAAAAATCGACGTTAGATCCGATAAAACCTTTAAAGCTTCAGTTTGATTATTTAAAATTATATTTGCTGAAAATCTTGGTTCTAAAAAATCATTGTAACCATCATTTTTTGCAACACATTTTCCACTTTTAATTTTCAACGAACTTTCAAAAACGCTTTTAGATGAAAAAATCTTTGATACAGATTCATTTGCAGAACCAACCGTAAAAGAAGAAGTTTGCCTGCCTGAAATATAGTTCAAAGCGAAAGTTTTTATTTTACCTTCGTTATTTAAAAAAGCGTTATTTGATGATACATAAGTTTTAAGTTTATTTAGAAAAACTCCCGTTGGATCTGATTCTATAAATTTTCGAGGACCAAAATCATTATATAATTTTATAGTAGCAATACTACCATTTGTTGTTACGTTTCCTATTATTTTTTTCAAATTTAAATCTAACGTTTCTCCAGATTCGTTTATTAAATCATATAAAAACAGAGTTCCACCAAAAGGATATTTATTATTTAAAGTTAATATGTCGTCTGTTGTTGATATTTGTATAGTATTAAATCCTTCTTCATTAATATCATACACAGAAGAAACTGTAAAATTTTGATAAGGATATTTTGTTGCATTATTTGTTTTAACAAGCTCATCACAATATTTTGATATTTTATAAAACTCCCATTTATTAATATCATTTTCAGAAAAAATAGCCTTTCCCAATCCGTATCTAGTATTTGTGCATAAATCGTATAATATCCAAGCAGGATTTTGCGTCCATTTTAAATTTTTACTAAAATCCCCATTCCAATCCCCATCATATTCACTAGCTTCAGCATCATAATTGTTTGGAACTTTAATCTTTAACATTTTACAATCAAAACTTCTTACGGGAATCGAAGCAAAATGTCTTGCGCTAACTTTATTACTACAAATAGCAGAAAATGGATATCCAAATTTATTATTACAAATTTCAATTATGCTGTTAACGCTTACACTTCTAGCTAAATTTCCACTTTGTAAAGCTGGATATCTTTTATTTACGCTGTATATATTAATTAAATAATCAGAATTGAAATTATTTTGTTGATTTGTCACTCCTAAATCTATTTCAAAAGTTAACAAAACTGAATTCTGTTTAGCAATCGTATAACATTGGAATAATAAATATTGATTTTGACCGCTTGTTAAATCGCTGACACAAATAACAAAATCGGCATTATTATTGTAGTTATTTCCTTTATCGTCAATATAATATAATTCATCCAAAGACATTACAACTTTAATAAAATCTGTGTATTTATTTTTTACATAATGAGTAAAACATTTTGTAATGTTTTTTACATTAATTAATTTTTTTAAATTTTGATCGCTGAATGATTCACTAAAAAGAGTGCTTTTGTTATTTGTGTTTCCATCTATCAATCCTGTTTTAGACGTACTATATCCAAAAACAAAACCTGAATCTGAGTTTAAATCATATATTTTTGATTTATATTCATATACACAACTAGAAACATTTGGATTGTTTGTTAATTCATTTCCTAAAGAGACACTAAATTGCGAAGACGATACGTTAAATAAATTTGTTTTTTTATCTCTAACCGATACATCATTATAGTATATACCATAAGCTAAAGAATCTGCTGAACTATTAGTAGAAGACGATAAATTTAAATAATTTAATGTATTACCATTTATATCACATAAACCCTCTATTGGTCCTTCTGATATTAGATCTATAGCATTATAAAAAACTTCAGAACTAAAAGTAAAAGAATCGGAAACCCCAAAAGAAGTAAATAAATCTTTATCTCTTGATGATAATTTTATATTCATATTATCCGCCTATATTAACTACATCCACATCATTAGATATAACAATTGATCCAGTTTTTATTCTTCCATAACCCAAAGGAACAGGAAAATTTCTTTTAGTAACGTTTTCATAAGATGAAAACAGTTTTGAATTAGATTTAATATCTACTGGATTTTTTGGTGATAATAATTTTGTTATCATGAATTGAATACCAATTGACACTGCTAATAAAATTAAACTTAATCCAAAATCACTACCCATTAATAAAGGAACGACTTCAATATGAGAATTCTTCTTTAATATCGGAGAATAAAGATATTCAGACGAAACAATTTTATTATCAACATATATTATGAAATGACTAAGATATTCCTGCAACTCATTGAGTGCAATTATCAACTTTCCACTGTTTGCTTCAATAGCCTCCAAAGCTTCACCAATAGTTTTAACATTCAAATCCCATTCTGTTTTAATAAATTGCTCAAAAATTCCATGTAGTTTTACATTAACCATAATTATATTAATTATTTACACATCATTTCTAAAAAAGAATCTGATTTTATCACATACAAAAGCATATTAAGGTTATGGTATTTTTGATATTTTATATCCATTTCTGAAAAACACAGATTTTCAAAATGACTATGAAATAAATATAGTATATTATATTCTTTTTTTATTTTTAAATAATCTATTGGCGATATTAAAAAATTATGCTCCAAATCTGGATGTCTATTATCAATTTTTATAAAATCAATTAAATTATTCTTTTCCACAATAAAACCACAAACTTCCACATTTGCATTTTCTAAAGCAAAATTTTTTATCTTTTTTAACACATCATCATTTAGTTTCGTTATCATAAGGAAAGGTGGCAGGAAAAGCCCCAAAAGGCAAATACCCATCACTAGACGATAAAAAATCTTGAAATCTTAATAAACATCCACGCAGTGTTTTTGAGCATTTATCTTGCTTCCATACATTTGTATTGTTTTCTGGAAATTTTCCTAATATATCATTAGATATACAAACATAAAATGATTTAGGTTTCAGTAAATATTTTGTATCAGTTGTATCCGATTGTATATCAACAGAAGCAATAGGATCAACATAAACAAAGTCACCTAGATTATAAGTTATATTCGGAGACCATTCTCCTTTATAGGTTAATGTTGATAAATTGTAAGTATTATTACTTAAATTATTTTTATATGTTCCTAAAAATGTTTTATCATTTTCGTCTGCTATTGGAACACCTGGATCTGGAGATCCGCTACTACCTTGCCAAGCAGCTTGTTTAAAATAAGTTGAGCTTGGTTGTAGTCCAATAGATGGCGCAGATGAATTTATTTTTGGCCCAGCGTAATTAGAAGTATTACCATAATTACAACCAAAACATCTATAATTCCAACTGCAAGTATCATTAGTTATTTTTCTATTAGGTAAATTTAAACTCTCTATATCAATTTTTGTAGATAATTCTAAAATCACTTCTTCTTTATTCTCTCTCGTTTTTGAATTTATTATGAATTTATCGTTTGCAATATAAGTATTAAAAGCTGAAACTCCAAAAGGATTTATACCATCAGTAAAATTCGACAAATCCAAGTCTTTACCTAATATTTTTTTTCTAAATATTTTTTTACCCATCAAATCATTTCTATCTTTAAGTATTTTAGAAAAATAATTATTTATATTAGCTATTTTTAAAGAAGGTCTACTCTGCTTACCTTCAGAAGAAGATTCGAAAGAAGAAAACTCACATGGAACAAAAATATATTGGTTACCTTGAAAAATTAAATTTTCATTAAAATTTTTCGATCCATGAAATCTAAAATAACCCTCTGAAGGTTCCAATTCGATTTCAAAAAGATCAATGACTAAATAATTATTTAATTTAAATAATTTGTTCATATTAAATTTTTCCAGCTAAATTAAAGATATTAGGCAATCTTGTTCTATTAGATTTAATATTAAATGACGAAGAATTAGATCCAATAAATAATTTAAAAAATTTATTTGTAAAAAAGTTATGTAAATCTAAAGTTTCTTGAGTGTTTAATATCCTATTATAAAACACTGTCTCAAAATAGCCTATTTTTTCATTTGGTGATTGCGATTGGCAATTTAATTTAAACGTTGTACCAGATAAATCTGATATTATGTATTCAAAAGCATTTTGAACAAATGAACCCATATCATAAGTATTTATTAAATTACCATTAATATATACAGAATATAAAGTTCCTTGCAATCTTTTTATATTTAATATCATTGGATAATATGTTTCAGAAACTAAATCTTTAGATAATTGAGTATAAGAAGTTTTATAAGGATCTTTATATAATTTGTAAACAACTTCACTAGAAGTATTATCTATTTTATTATTAAATAATGGCGCAACAAAGAAATCAAAAAGATTTTTTTCTTTATCGTATATATATTGATCAATAGAAAATGATTGATTAGTGCATTTAACTTGTTTATAAATTGTATTAATAACGTTCGATCCAAAATCTAATATTTTAAATTTGAACGCAGCCGCTGACCCAACTTTTAACGCAATCTCTGATGAAATCGTTGGCGGAACATATGCTAAAACAATATACAAATCAAAAATAGAACAATTTTTATTAATAGCGTTTCCACTTGAAAAAATAGTACTTAAATATTGATTTTGACTTAATGTTATAGAATTTTTTCCTATATTTATTGAATTAAAACTTGAATTGCTATATGAACCCAGACCAGCGCCAGAAGACGTTAATTGATAAGACGAAGTTGTATCAGTCCAATTTGCATTACTAGTTAAATTTTCATTTGGAAAATAAAATAAGTAATCATTTGCAACATTTCCATTTTTTATATAAAAATTCACAGTTGCATTATTCGCACAAAAAACCGATTTACCAGCAGAAGTAGTAGATAAATTTATAGATTGCGATTTAAATGGTGCATCAGTTGATGACCCCTGACCACTATTTAAAGACTGATCCCCCGCAATCATTTCAATAGAAGGTGTGATCACAAAATTCTTTAATTCAAAATTAAGATTATTATAATATTGACTATTAGCAAAAAGATATAATATATTTTTATTTTTACCATCTTCTCCATTTGCACTAGGAAACGATTCAATACTTGCGAAAGAAGACTCAGGAATAGGAATACCATATAAAGTACTTAAATTTTGATCGGATAAAGGTACGCTTATCGATAAATCGTATTTGACAGATTTATTTGGATTAAAATTTCCAAATAATGGAAAAATATTTAGTTGTGTATTATTTTTTTCATCTACACCTAAAACAGTGTTTCTACCTCCATTTAGCGGAGCCACATATGCAACAGAAGCTTTCGATCCGCCTCCTCCAGCAGATAAAGAAGATCCTATTTCTGAATATATATTATATACGAGATCTGTTTTAAGATCACTTGTTAGATTCAATCTGAATAAATCTCCACCATTTTTTGCATCAGTGCAAGTTGGATCATTTGAATTATATGCCGCACTTGTTTGATTTTTTACATTATCAAGATTCATTACTAATGTTTGCCCATTTATTTTAGATGTCGGCATCCCTTTCAAATCGCCACCTTTTCCTGAACAACCTTGTATTTTTGTTGTGTTTGTTATGTATAAGTTAATATTTGTTGGCTGTCCAACCGCTCCAGTAAAATTTAAAAATGGGCCATCTAAATTAAAAGCTGGAATAAGCTCGCTTGTAGATGTAATAGTTGAATCGCCAGGAAAATAAATATTTATACCACTTATATATTTAAAATTATTACTATTATTATTCAATTTAAAAAGTTCAGTATAAGCATTATAATTGTAAATATATTCATCATTTGGAAGATATAGATCAATTGATTTTTTTGTAAATTCAATATTATTTTTTACAGATAAATTGCCAGTTAAAACTTCTTCAGAAACCGCTGCATTTAAAAAATCTATTCCTGTTGCATACACAGACTCTCCAGTTGTACCTCCATCTGTAATTGTATATATTCTAGCATAATAAGGTGTATCTATGACAAATTTATAATCATTTTGATTTATATTAACAAAAACATCTTCGTCTGGATATCCATAATTTGTTGAATATTTTGGCGTCGAAGTGTTTTGTCCTACAGCAATAAATTTTTCTACTATTAATGGAGAAAATGAATTACTTGTTGAAATATCTAATTTATATCCTGTATAAAAATAATTTTGCAAATTACCTGTACCAGTAGCTGGTCTCCAATAAAAATCATAGTTTAAATCATTAATTGGATCATAATTGCGTAAAGCACGAAAATATCTAACATGACCACCAGTTGTGTCTACTATTCTATGTCCTGTTATGTATATTGAAATATCACCACTTGGATCTGTACTACCATCCTCAACAGATTCTGAAGAAATAGTAATTATACTGGATTCATATCCAGATGGAGTTGTGACTGTAGCATTAAATAACACATCAAAAACACCTGTTTCTCCATTTCCTATCAACAAACTAGAATCACTTAATAAAAAATTACTGTCATTACTTCTGAAAGTATATAAAACATCAGAGTTTCCACTATTATGAATACGAATAGGGTAATTTATTCCAAATCCGGTCATACATTCACCAATTAATTTGCCTGTAATATTCGTATATATCATAAACTTAATAATGTATTAAAAAAGATGTCAGAATCTGTCAATCCTTTGAATTCTAAAAATTTAGCACTAATAGTATGATTATTTAAAAAAAGATATGTGTGACTCCATTCAGGGCAATATACTTTTATCCTTTTATTATATGGATCAGGCAAATCTATTTCAAAAATCTTATATCCAGCATGATTGTCTAGAAATTTTAAAATAGCTAAAGCTTCTTTGTCACTTCTGTTTTTAAATGTGAAGTCGAAATTAGAAATATTTTTATTTATTCCATCTTGTTCGTAAGCGGGTGCAGCCATTTCCAATTCATTTTTTAAAAATCTTGGAGCAGATGGAATTGAAAAATCTAAATCTGGTTTAAAATAAAAATTTTTAGTAAATAATGTCGCCGCGCCTGTTGGACTTGTATTATGAGTTAATATTACATTATTTTGTCCTGTATACCAATAGTAACCCTCTATATAATTATCATTATCTTTTAAAAAAACAACATCATCTTTTTCATATATATTTGATTCATTGTAGTATCTTGTGCTATTGTAACCAGTCACTAAAAAACCTTTGTAATCTAAACTAGAATCATAAGCTGTTTCACAATTAATTGTTATACTATTAAGATTTGATTCTTGAGAAGCATAATCTAAAGTTTGAAAATAAATTTTAGCATCATCTTTATATGGATAAAATAAACTGGTATTTACACTTTGATAAGATTCTTCCATGTTTAAAGGTTCATATTCAAATGTGTTTTGAAAAAAACCTATTAAACAATTAGCCTGTTTGTCTTCTAAACCATCATATTTTAAATTAAAAACACAATTTAAATTATTTATAGATGGTATTACATTTGTATAATAACCGTCTCCATATTGCAAACGTAACATTTTTGTTGTAAAATTCGCAGAACAACCATAAGTTTTATTAAATAAAGAATTTATATTTTTTGTCAAATAAGAAGATCCTAATATATTTATTGGAGAATACCTGTAATCAGAAACTGTAAAATTATCGGCTGCTATATACAAATTATCATCATTAGTAAAATGTTTTTTAAATAAATATTTTTCTATTTGTAATATCTCTTCATCTGTCGGAACCTTAGAATAACCAATTATTTCATAATAAGAAATATTACTAGCATCATAATTATAATTTAGATTATCAGAAGCATGAGCATTTCCAGCAGTGCCTAATCTTAAATTTGCTGCTCCACTGTGAAAATAAAAAGCTGTAGAAGTATTTAGCAATTCATAACCATTATTTCTTACTCTCAAATTATTTGTTGTATTATTTTTTATTATTGATACTATATTTTTATTATTTAATAACTTTGCGGCTGAAAATGCTGAGTTTATTGTAGATGGAGTTGGATAGATAGCTGTATTTACATCCCCTATAAACTCTTCAGAATCTTTCGATACGGTAGTATTAAAATTTAATTGTGAATTGCTTCCATAAACACCCCAGAAGCCGCTAGATTTTATAGCGTTTCCAGTATCAGTATTTATGATAGTCGAAAAATTAGAATAATAACCGTTTACATTTCTATCTCCTCTTCTTAAAGAATCAAATTCATAAACAATAAACCAACATCTGTCGCCGGTTAAAAATCCAGAAAAATCTGCATTTGTGTATAATTGATTATATTTTTGATTTTCATTGTCCGCTTCAAATGTAATTGAATTTTTTAAATCGTTAAAATATGGCGCTGTGATATTGGACGCTGTGGAGTCTGCATTTATCAAATATTGCTGCGAATGACCTGGAGCAGAATTTTCCCATCTACTTACTTTTCCAGATGAATTAAATACTATTTTATTTAAATCATCTAAATTAAACCATGCAAAAAGACCAGAAACATTTTCTGGATATACTTCATTACCTGTATAGTATTGAAAATCTATTAAATCATATTTTTCATATGAACTAGAAACATCAAAATCTTTTATTCCACTTACTGAAAATTGACTATTTATAAATTTACTCATAATGTATTTCTTAATGGAGCTATTCTTTGAGTTATAGCGAGCGTACTTTGCAAAATACCATCAGATTGAACATTAACAGATCTATTTTCTATTTTTCCTGAGATAGTGAATGTATTCAATAAAGAGTTAGAAAAGTTTTTCAAATATAGTTCACAATATGTATCTTTACCCTCTAATTCTGAAATTCTATTTTGTTTAACCACATTTCCTTCAACAGTTACATTTTTAATTTTATTTGTTTTCGCTACCCTAAAAGGAGTAACTTCTCCAATCTTAAAAAACGGCAATCTATCACATTGTTCTGAATATGAATAATTAAATATCTCTTCAAAACCGAATACCTTTGATACGTCAATAATATAGCTATTATTAGCGTGTCCTAAATCAGTCAAAGCGTTATTACGATTATTGATAAACGGTTTTATATTTTGTGTGCTATCTTGTGTATTAATTTTTCCATACCAATTAAAATCCACTTTTACAGATATAGCTTTAAAATCAGCTACTGAAAATGACATTGATTTAAGATAACAATTATCAATTGATATTCCTGCAAACGAACAATTTACAGAAGATTCAGTTATTGAAGTTGGCATCAAATAAGATGGCAAAGATCCATTTAAAAAAAATTCTGACGACAAACTACCTATAACAGTGTTTTCTGGAGCGTATCTTAATAAACTTCCATCGGATAATAAAACTGGCGCTATATTAGACTGCAAAGAAACAGACACAGAATTAGAATAATATACGGTATTATTAATTCTAAAATCTATATTTTCATATTTAATGTATTTGCTCATTAATTAATAGTATATGCAATTGCCGTTAAAATAGTAAAATCAATTGGATCTGTTTTCGTTCCATCAGATTCGCACAATCTATATTGTAATAATTGACCAGCGGAAAAAGAAGTAGAACCACTTATGTTTGTTCTTAATTTTGTGTAATTTGTATTTGGAAGTAAGCTATTAAAATATGTAGCTCCAATTATACCACTTGTTGGATAAGCTACAGGATCACTTGTTGGGCTGACTGAAAATCCTGAAACAAATCCGTTTGGCGTAGATGGATTAAAAGTTTGCGTTATTGCTGAAATTTCAAAACGATAATCATACCCAACACAAGATGTATCTGAAGTCATTAAAATAATTTTTTCTATTCTGCCTCCATACAAAGCTATTGCAAAAGGTGAATTATTGTCGTCATGACCTGATGGATTTGGGCTTGATGCTGGAATTAATGGATTGAAATAAATATTACTTCCAGTCACTTTTGTTTCGTATATTTGAACGAATTTTCCTTTACAATAATTTGAATTTGTTGAAAAGCTTCCATCTATATCTAAATCGCCAGCGGTAGATAATTTAGCAACAACATCTGGACTTCCACCAAAAATACCATTTTTAATAAAAACGAAATCATCAGATCCAGCAAATGTTGTATCATTATATATATTTCCTATTGACCATTTATCAATATCTGGGGCCGCATCATATCTAGAAAAAGTAATTAAAGAATTTCTTGGCCCTGTATCTCCACCTCCAAATGGTTTATTAGCAGCAACTACTATTTGACATGAACCTTGAGCATTATTATTTTGAAAATAAGCTGGTGTGTAATCTGTTGTTCCACTAGCTTTTACGTCTAATTTATAAGATGGACCTGTAGTTCCTGCGCCAATAAAACCATTGCTTGATACAACCAAATTATTTTCATTAAGGGTAGAAACTGGCCCTAAAAACGATTTATTAGTTTCGGCTCCAACATAAAAAGTTGCAGTTGAATTTCTATAACTACTCACGCATCTACTTACGCTGCTTTGGAATCTAGATACCTCACCAACACTTCCGCTTACATGCAATGTATAAGCTGGAATAGCATGACCAATTCCAATTTTTTGAGAAGATGCTGAATTATCTACATAGATGGCATTGTATCCTATGTTAATATCAGCCAAATTATTATAATTTAATAATAATATTTCATCTGCTGCGTTTGTTTTTATTTCAGTATTATAAGGATCAAAAATTAAAGCATTTCCTGAATTTTGAAATTCAATAAAATCTCCACTGCATAAAAATTTATTCGTCAATGAACCTGTTGTTCCATGCATAGCAAAATTACCACTTTGATCAATCACCATTAAATTAGTAAAAGTTGATCCACTATTTATTGATGATTCTAAATACAATTTTGTATCATTAGCTTTTTTACTAAATTGATAATAAACATTTGGATCTGATAAAGAAAAAGCTATTTTTCTTCCCGAATTTAATGTGCTTAATCTTATTTGACCAGATCCATTGGTTGAATTTAAATTATCAACCACATCTAATGAAACAAATGGAGTTCTATCATTTATGCCAACAAAACCATAATCCCCACTAATTGATAATCCATAATTCTCAGTTTCTTCAAAAATGGTAAAACCATTAGCACCTTGAGCATATAAACCAGTAAAAGATTTTGATAATTCATCTGCCGTAATTTTGTTATCTTGAGAAGAATCTGTATTAGATATTAAAAAAATATCTGTAGGCGCAACATTTGAGCCTAACTTCGGAGATAAACCTGATAATGATATTCCCATATTAGTTGTTTAGATAACCTTTATAATTAAGTTTTACACTTAAAACGTCATCCGCACTTGAATTAAATTCTTGAGATACTAATTTTACATTATTAAACGATTGATTAAACATATTAATACCCACAGCTTTTCTATAAGTAAATAATGGAACATTTCCATTTACTACTAAATCGACTCCATTAACAGGCAAAGTCTCATCTTCAAAAACTGTTCCATTAATAGAAATAGAAAAACTAGAATCAATATCATTATTTAATATATTATATAAAGATTTTGAAGTATAATCATCTACTTCTAATGTAAAAGACGCATTTATTTCAATTGGTAAATTAGATAAAACTTCTGATGGTATATAATTTGGAGATGGAGAAGTTGGTCCAGTTGGCCCCGAATACGAATATCCACTTTGATATAATGTGTATATTGGTTGTTTTTGGCAATTTACGCTATAATCAAAACTTGTAACTCTATTTGTAGCTGATCCACTACAATTTAATATAATATCTTTAACCTGCGGAACAGATATAAATGGTGCTTTTAAATCTCCAGATGCATTATAACTTGGCCCCACATCACCATAAACAACAATATCTGATGTTGTAGTTGGTATTTCTCCTACAGAGCAAGAAAGATTGAATGAATTTAAATAACCAGATAAAAAACCAAATTTTTTATTTGAATAATTCAGGCTTCCACGAAAAGATTTGGCGGTTCTATCTTTGTTTTCACCAGTAAAATTCAAAAACGGTTCATTGTAAAGTAAATATTTATTAATTGAAAAATTTGCAATTGGCACTTCAGCCATCACTTGTTTATTATATCCAACACCAATTGTTTTTATTGGCGCGTAATTTATGTTATACGATCCATCAACAGATATTATTCCTGAAATCGTACTATTATTTAAAAAAAACTGATTTTCGTAATTTAGTGTTGCGCCTTTCATATTATGAATTTCTTACTCCAGCTAATGAACCGCCGAATCGTTTTTCTTTTCTTATAGTATCCAAAATAACTTCATAAACTTTATTGTTAAGATTTTGAGATAATTCTACATCTTGTTGTGCGTAACTTGTTGTATTTGCGCCAACTTGTATCTTACCGTCTCTTTGAACTGTTGTATTAAAGCTGAATGAGTTATTAGCATTAGTATTATTATTAACTGTACTACTATTTCCAGCAGTTGTCGCAAGACCAACTGGTGAAGCCCCTCCTACCGCATAACGTTTAACAATAGGACTTTCAAATAATCCTCCTGTAGCATAACTAGGAATAGTATCAGATAAACGAGAGCCAATTGAACCGCCAACTTGACGACCACCATATCCAGAGAAACCACTAAATCCAGTTCTAACTACACTTGGACCTGTATATAAGCCACTAGGATTTATCAAACCTTTATCCATAAGTGGTCTAATCGATAGTGATTCTGCATTTGTTAATGGTTGTCCTGTTTGTAATTTTGCAGATAAATTCATCGCTTTGCCAGCTTGTACATTTTGCATCTTATTTGAAATTCCTGCGCCTATTCCAGCAGTAACTACACCAGCCACTACTGATCCAACTAATCCAGCCATCTGTTGTCTTCTTGCTCTTTTCTTTTGTCTAGCTGTTTCGGCTTCTTGACGTTTAATATCTCTTAATTCATTATATAATTGACTTTGTTCTAAACCCTCTGTTGTCATATTAGCTTCCATCGAAGAAATATCCTCAAATTTATTACTAAAGCTTCCACCAGAAGCAAAGCGAGGAGCCATTGAAAAATTTAATTTATCTAATTCAGCAGGGCCACCCATTGCCATTACAGCTTTTCTATTTAATACATATTCACCATTCTCAAGTAATGCAGGATATTTATCTCCAGAACCAGTTCCTGAAATATACATACCTGATTGAGCGCGAATAATTCCGCCACGTTGTTTTCCTCCAACTGGTAGATTTGGAACACCAATACTTCCTAGAATACCATAAACAGCAGACTGCATTAATGTTGTACTTATTGAATCAAGAAATTTACTAGCTATACCCATCAAAGCTTCACCTAAATTATTTGATTCACGAATCGCTGCTTTTATACCATCAACTAAACCATCACCAAACATCTTTGGTAAATTCTCACCTAAATTTAATACTAAATCATCAGCTTCAGATGTTAAATTTCCCCATCCTTTTCTGAATCTACCTGCAAAAGTATTATTTGTTCTTTCTATTTCTGTATTTAATCTAACTTGAGCATCAATATCAGCTCTTGTAATTTGCAAGGCTTGTTGTTTAGTTTTTATTTGGTCTTGATATCTTTTTATAGTACCAGCTAAAACAACGTTACCAGCAGTTCTTGCAGCAGCTTCTTCTTTTTCTAAGAATGTTAATTGTTCTGCTTGATTCATTCTATCATTAAATCCAGCAGCTTGCATTTTTGCACTAAAGTCACTAGTATTATAAGACGTATTATTTGCAGCAGAAGCTACGCGAGATTCTTGAATACGTTGAAGAGCTTGATATTGTGAATACGCTGCTTTTCCATATTTTAAATCAACATCACTTTGAGCGGATTCTCCCATTTCATAAACCATTGCTTGAATATCTTTTATATTTTCTTCACCACCCAATGCTCCTCTTAATTGTGTCTCAATCAAGGTCATTATTGTATCATTTAATTTCAATGTAGCTGCTGTATTTTCTTGTTCAGCCGCCATTTCTAAAACTCTTTGTTGAATTTCAGCATTAATAGCTGCATCTTCTGCTGCTCTTTGTTCTTTTAAAATATCAGCTTGTATACCAAATTTTCTTTCAGAAATTTGTGTTCTTCCCATTCCAAATGTTTCTCTTTGATCTTCTAAACGTCTTTGCATTGCATTTACAGTGGCTGCACTACGAGCTTTAGCGATTTCAATATTATTACCAATAGTCGCAGAAAGATCTTTCATGCTTTCCATACGCATTAAGTTTTCTTTATCGACCTTAGCTTTTTCAATAGCTATATCTTTTTCAACAGCAATGCGAGCTTCATTTAGTTGTTTATTTATTTCTAGTTCTTTTTTAGCATTGGCTTGTTTAAGATCAAATAAAGCCTTTTCATTCATATAAGCATCTACTGCATTTTGTAATTTTTTGACATCATTGTCATTTGTATACAATGCAGTTTGTTTTTGTAATTCTTTAATTGCTCCTAAAGCTGATTCTAATTTAATATATTCACCTGATGTAGCTCCAGCAGAAGTAGATACAGCTTCCATTTTATCAGTAATTTGCTTCAGTACTGCATCTACATTATTTATATTATTTAAATTAAATCCCGCTGCTTTAACTGGTGCTTGAGCTTCAGTAAATGCTTTTGTTTGCATTTGTTTTGCTAGTGATTTGGCATCTCCTGCAAAAGTTCCAGATTCTAATTGTGATAAAACATTTTGTTGAAAAAATTGAGCAGAAGCTTGAGATGGTAAAAATGATGATTTAAATGTTTCTGTTAAATCTTTTGTAGATTTATTTAAAAACATAGATCTTTCATTAGCTTGCTCTGCTATAGCTTTATCATAATCTTGTTGTGATTTTTGTAATTGAAGTTGTGCTTTCTGACCAGCCGTAGCAGCAGTAAAATCAAATTTTCTAGCATCTGGAAGATTATTAGATAAAAACGAATTAATACTATCTTGAAAATTAATAGAAAAATCAAGAATAGCAGATTGTACTCTTCTTTGTCCAGAATCTCTTTCAAAATTTAAAGAAATATCAAATGCTGTTTTTGCAATTCTTTGTTCGATTTCTAAAAAGATTTGATTAAAAGATTTTGTAGCAACATTATCTAATCTATTAATTGATTGGCTAACTCCAGAAACAAGATCAGCTTTTTCTAAACTATCGGCTATTTCTTTTAATTTTTCTGGAGGAAGAGATTTGAATTTTTTAAGAGCATTATCAAATTCTGATTTATATTGAGGATCATCTTTTGTTATGCCTCCAATATCTAATAATCTAGGAATAAAATTTTCTAAACTAGAAGCGATATTTTCTTTTCTGAATTTTTCAGCTTCATCTATAACTTCTTTATAAGTTTTTCCTTCATTATTTTTTCTATTTGAACCGTATTCTGCTTGTTTAATAGCTTGTTCATACTGCATTTCACTTTGAGAAAATGAAGCTGCTTTTCTAAAGCCTTCTATAACATCTTTTTTATTTTGTTTTGGTATTCCAATTGATAATGCTTGAACTGTAGTTTTTACATCAGTTTTTTCTATTATTCCCTTTTGGAATGCAGAACGTCTAGAAATTTCATTTGAATATTTTTGCAATTCTTCTGTCATTTTTTTAACGTCTCCACCTGTAGAATTGAAAATTTCTTGCAATTTTACATCTTCAATTTCTTTAAAATTAACTGCTAATTTTTTACTAGCATTTTCAATATCAGAAGATGAAGCCCCAGATGCTATCATTTGGGTTAAAGATTTTTGAGCTTCAATATATGAAGACGCTGCTGTAATATTTGCTTGCGCCTTTTGAGCTTGTTCTTGATTTAAATCAGCAAGCTCCTCTGCGCTTAACTTTGTAGCACTTAATGCGGAAGTTAATCCAACCAAAGCTCCTGTAGCAGCACCTATTCCTGCACCTAATGGTCCAAAAGCAGCACCAATACTTGCTCCTGTAGATATTGAAGTTAAACCAGTACTTAATCCTGATTGAACAGCTCTTTCTGTTTCTGATAATTCAGTACGTTTTTTATTTGCAAAGAAAAGTTGTTCTAATTGACCAGCTATCAGTGGTCCAGCAATAGCTAACGTAGTACTTGATTTTTCTAAAGCCTTACCAAGTTTAGTTTGTTCGCTATTTATTTTTTTAGAAGCGTTATCAAGAGCTTCATTTAATTTTGATCCAGAAACTCCACCTTTTGACAAAGTATTTTTTAATTTTACGAGTTCAGAATCTATTATTTTTGTTCTACCTCCAAATGTACTTTCAAAAATACCCAACTTCTGATCTGCCGCTTGAACGGAATTAATAAAATCTTGAAGGGCTTTATCAATATCATTTTGTTGAAATGTTGCATTTGTTGCGGCTGCTGGAGCTTGATATGTTGGACTTACAGCTTGAGATTTATTTGGATTACCTGATGGATAATAGTTGGATGATCCCGAAGGCACACCAGATGGCATATACGAATAACTTGGACCATATTTAACAAAATTAGGAATAAATCCTTTATTCATCAATCCAGCAGCCTTCTGCCCCCTCATTGAATCACTCAAAGCATTACCTAAACCACCATGATCAGATATTGCGGAACTAAATGTTGGTTGACTGCTGTTTCTAATATGCGGGAAAGGCTTTGTATCAAATATAGCTTTGTTGCCGCTCATGCTTTCTTCTAATCCCATTACTGCTTGTTTATATGCAAAGTTAGGAACGAATCCATTAGCGAATCCAGCAAAGCCACCTTTTCTTTCGGAATTAATAAATTTATTTAAAACTTTTGGATCGTTTAGTTTTGATAGATTTGTTTTTGGATTTGTTAAAAATCTTAATTCTCCAGAGCTTAAATTGCGACCGATTGAAGCTTCAATATCTTTTATCAACTTCATCAAGTCACCAGAATAATGAACTGAGTTTTTACCCAAAGTATCAACATCGATAAAATTAGCAAGATTAGGAATAAAACCTGAAGCGTAAGAACCCCATTTTAAAGGTCCATAGTTTTGTTCTTGATATTTTACCCATCCATCGACACCTCCAAAAATTTTTAATTCCTCTGGGGATACTCCTCCAGGTATATTATAAAATTGTTGTCCTTTTATTAATTTACGATAATATCCTTTTTCTAAAATAGCTTGTATACCAGATGATAATTGAACACTGCCAAGATTTTTTAATTTATCATCAATTTCCTGTTTATTCTTTGAACGCATCATAGAATCAACATCTTCAACTGGAGAAAAAGCTGATTCTGGAACACCTCTAGATAGGAAAGCTTTTTTTAATATTGGTGAAATAGCTTTATTGGTTTGCAATAATAATTTATTGTTATGATAAGCGTATTTAATTGCCCCAGCAGTAGAACCTTCAATGGAATCCCAAGCGTCTGAGTGATATAAATCATTATAAATTTTACCAGTATTATTAAAAGCGTATCCTTTATAAATATCAGTTCCTGAAGCAAGATTAGGAATAAAACCATTACTAAGAAAAGATATTTCTTTCGCAAAATCAGTTCCTTCAAAACCTTTTTTCTGAGAAAAAGATTGAAAATTAATAGCCATACCTTTTCCATATCCAAGGCTTCCCCAGTTAGACAACTCCAACATAATATCTTTCAAGGCTTTTTCGCCATATTTATCAATAAACTTTCTTATAGACTGTTCGCTAAAAATTCTTGAATTTTTGATTGTCTTTGATCCTACCGCTCCAGAACCTAATAAATTATCGTCTCTTCTTCCTCTGGCAAAGTATTCTGCAATATCTTTATCTGTAGAAGCTGATACAAATGGTAATAATTTCTTTTCTGAAATATGATCATTAGCTATTTTATCAATATCAGTATTACGAAAATAATCGCGAGAATTCTCAGTTTGAGAATAATTTCTTGATTGTCCAAAAATTGAATTTTTATTGTTTCTAACACCTCTAAAAAGAGTTGTTTTTCCTCCTAAAATATTTTGATTATTTGGAGCTGAATCTAAATTAAACTTTATCAAATCTCTAAACATTTCTCTTCTACTTGCAAAATTAGGTATAAAACCGTTAGCAAAAGATTTTAAAGTAAGAACCGCAGGATCAACCATTTTCAATATTTGATCTTGATATTTAACAAGATCCTGCATTGTTGAAGCTTTAACAATATTTTGTCCATAGTCCCCAGAAATAAACGTTTCTCCACCTAAACCTATGCGTTTGGCGATTTGAGGATATTTGGCTTTTAATCTAGCCAACGGATCTTTAACTTTTGATGAATCAACCGATCTATTTTGGGCAAGGGCATAACCAAATATTCCACCTTTACCTTTGATACTATTTGCAATATCACCATATAAATTAGAAGCATTTCCTTTTCCTTTGGTTGTCAAATCTTCGATAGAAACGATATCCGAAGGTTTGATTTTTCTACCTAGAGTTTTACCAAAAAATTCAAGATCTATAGGATCTGTTTTTCCTAAAGTAGCGGTTCCAAAACGCGATTTAAATTTTGCAAAATTAGGGATAAAACCTCCAGAAGAAATATTCTTTTTGGCTTCATATCTTCTTAATAAACCATCTGTAACTTTTGTAAGTTTTGCGCTTATTGATGGATCAACATTTGAATATTTATCTTTAACAATTGATGCAGCAGCCATTTCAAATTCGCTGAAATTTGCACCAGCATTTCTACCAGTAGCATCAGTAAATTTTGGTCTATTTGAAACAGCAATCATTGAGCTAACTTTTTTAGCTAATGCTGGATTTTCTTTTTCGAGATTTGCAAGTTTTTTATTCATGAATCCAGTGACTGATCCAGAAATATTTTTGAAATCTTGTTTCAACTCTAACATGCTATATGAACCATCAGCAATTCTATATAATAAATCAAAATCATTCTCGTTCGCTATATCGCTTACTGGTTTATTTTTAAATCCAACTTCTGCTGGTCTTATTACTTTTTTTGAACCTAAAGCTATATTTAATGCAGATCTTACAAAATCTTCATGCAAGTAAGAAAGCATGGCGGAATTTCCTTTTTTTGCATATTCGTGATTTAAACCTCTTCCATAAGTAGGAAAATCCCCCATCTTGAAAAGATCTGTATCACCAGAAGCATTTTTATATTTACTAGAATATTTTTTAAACCAAGGAATGCTTGCAGTAGTCATTGGAGTAGCAAAATTAGGAATAAAACCATCAAATAATTTAATACGAGAAATATTAGTATTTTTATTACCTTTTTCTCTATTAACTATTTCTTTAGCTTTTGCGAACAATTCAGGATGAGTATAGCCAACTCTGCTAATATTTATACCACGGTCTTTTAATTTTTCATCATAATCTTTAATAGCAGTTAAAGGCAAAGCTAATTCAGATCCTTTAGGTTTACCTATTCCCAAATTTTTATCATTATATGCTGCCTTACCAGATAGTTTGGCTTCTTTTGGTGGTGCTGCGAATGGACCTTTATCAATATCTGCTAATATTCTATGTTCTGTCAAACTAATATAATCATCGCCTCTCAAAAGAGACTCAAATACTCTTCCTGCTAATAAAGGTAATCCATATTCTTTTTCATATATAGATGGTAAAGTAAAATTAGGAATAAATCCACCAGCCATATATGGATCAACACCTGTTCTACTTATAGCATTTTGTCTATGTTTACGACCAGCTTTTGATCCAGCAGGAGGATTAATAAAAGGTTGAGCGAAACCGGGAATATATTTTACATCTTCAGCTGTATTCATTACTCCACCAACAGGCGAAGAAACGACTCTACCTGGACTATAACCACCAGCTTTTGCGCCAACAACTTCAGCCATTTTTGTTGAAGCGGGAATATATCCTCCTGAGCGAGTAACTTGTAATCCACCAGATCCTTTTACTCTTACTCCTTGACCAGCCAATTGAACAGCTAATTGTTTAGCAAGAGTAGTTTGCATCTGATATTCTGCTGTTTGCTGTCTAGCTACTTGTAATAATAATTGAGCTTGTGCAGCTTGATTACCCATTGTACCAGCAAGAGCTTGAGAAACTGGTCCTTGTTGCTGCATAATTTGCAAAATAGATTGTTCAATATTTTTTCTATTTTGTGTTTCAGTAGTTATACCAGCAATCTGAGGTAAAGCTTGACCAAGATAAGTAAAAGAATTTTGTATTAACTTGAAAAGCGTAAAGAAAGCAGCTATAGCGCCGGGACCAGCTATAACATTTCTAATACCTTTCAATAAACCATTTGCAAAAGTAGAACCAACTCCTTCGCCTTCAAGAATTTCATTCATGCTTTCGACAAATGATTTTAATTGCTCTGTACCGTATTTAGCCAATGGCTCAAAAGTTACTTTACCAATATTATTAGCTAATTGTTGAGTAGAAGTAGCAGTTTGCTTTAATAAAGCGTCAAGAGTTTGATTCAACTTTGCAGTTGCTATTTCTGCTTCATTTGTGGCTGATGCTCCTCTTTGTAAAGCACCAGCATATACACCTTGTGACTTATTTAAATCATTTACAATAGCTTTAAGTATGTTAACTTGATAAACACCAGCAACTTGTTCAGATAATTGCGCTCTTTGTGCATCAGCTAAATTTTTATAAGCTCCAGCAAAATTTTGAAGAATTGTAACTGCTGGTAAAATATTGCCTTGAACATCTCTTACAGCAATATTGAAAGCTTCTAATTGATCAAGAGTATCATTACGTTGTAAACGAGTAAAAATTGTTTTTAATGCGTTACCGATAACTGCACCACCTCTTGCTGTACTTTGTTGGGCAGCAGTAACCAATGCATTCAATTGATCAAGTCCAACTCCCGCTTCTTGCGCTGCTTGTCCTGTACGAGACAATGCTTCTGCCAAATCTCCTGCGCCAACTGCATAATCTTGTTCGACGGCTACTAGCTTATTTAATATTTGAGTAGTAGTTACTCCTGTTGCAGCAAATCCGTTCACAGTTGACGTTAACGCATCAACAGCATTCGCTGTACTAATTCCAGCTAATCTTGTTAAAGTTAGAGCGTCTTTTGTTCTTTGTAATGTATCTTCAGCTTTTAAACCTTGACGAGAGAATTCAAGAGCAGCTTTAGAAGCGTCATCAAACGAAGAAGCTGTTTGCTTACTTACGCTAAATAAATCTGTACTAAATTTTTGTAGTTGAGCGGTAGTTAGTCCGAATACACGATTAATATCAACAAGATTTTTTTCCACTTCAATAGTAACACTAGCCAACTCTTTAAAACTGCGAATTACTCCGCCAAGTACAGCAGTAGAAGCTCCGAATGCAATAACGCGAGCATTAGAAGCGGCGAGTGCTGCTTCAAAGTCTTTCACATCGCCAGTCATTCTTCCAAGTGGCTGCGAGAAAGCTCGTTGATTAACTGTCAAATTAAGCTGATTATTCTGGGCGAATCTTTGATTATACGCTTGAACGCCAGCTTGAATAGAAGCGGTTAATGCTGCTTGATTGGCTGCGACATTAATTTGAACTGCCATATTTCTTATTTACACGTTAAAATAAGTATTAACCGAATATTTTCATCATGTCTTCCATACTCAATGAACCGCCTTTCTTCTTGGCCTCGTCAGCCAAAGAAAGAGTTTTCTGACCTTTTGCCTTTAAACCGACGTATTCAAGATCTTCAGGTGTGGCACCAACAATTGAAGTTGCTTGATTTTCTTTGTTGTTTTTATTTTCTATCATCTTTTTAGCATTTTCATTAGCATTAACATAATCAATAATTTTATCAGGATCGTTTTTAATATCTTGAGGCATTTTATCATTCTG
>SXGQ01732239.1_pt1 | contig 24978 bp, 23 predicted proteins | sample 3178371 | NCBI WGS metagenome assembly SXGQ01 (sample SAMN11356859, study PRJNA531348) | freshwater metagenome | isolation source: freshwater sample F1-20 | place: China: Fuxian Lake, Yuxi | collected 2017-12-25 | reverse complement strand
GTAATGACTTATTTTTGGAAATGACCGAGACCGGTGTTATTAACAAGACCGCGTTAGTGTTCGGTCAGATGGATGAACCACCTGGAACGCGTCTTCGCGTTGCACTTTCAGCGCTCACAATGGCTGAATATTTCCGCGATGTTCAGAAGCAGGACGTTCTCCTCTTCATCGATAACATCTTCCGCTTTACACAGGCAGGCTCTGAAGTATCAACACTTCTAGGCCGTATGCCATCTGCTGTGGGATACCAGCCAACGCTGGCTGATGAAATGGGTCAGCTCCAAGAGCGCATCACATCAACACGTGGTCACTCAATCACATCTATGCAGGCAATTTACGTTCCTGCAGATGACATTACTGACCCAGCTCCACACACTACTTTCGCCCACTTAGATGCAACTACAGTGTTGTCTCGTCCGATTTCAGAGCTCGGTATCTACCCAGCTGTGGATCCACTTGACTCAACATCACGAATCCTGGATCCACGCTATATCGGTGAGCACCACTTCCGTGTTGCTAACCGCATTAAACAGATCTTGCAGCGCTATAAGGATCTCCAAGACATCATCGCGATTCTTGGTATCGATGAACTTTCAGAAGAAGATCGTATTTTGGTTGGACGCGCTCGTCGCATCCAGCGCTTCTTGTCACAAAATACTTTCGTGGCAAAGGTCTTCACAGGTCTTGATGGTTCATTCGTTCCACTAGTCGACACAATTGCAGCATTCGAAGCACTTGCAGATGGAAAGTATGACCATATTCCAGAACAAGCATTCTTCATGTGCGGTGGTCTAGATGATTTAGAGCGTAAGGCTGCAGAGCTTGCAGCAAGTATCGGAAAGTAAGAAGAAATGACGTTAAAAGTCGAACTCGTATCTCCATCAGAGCGCGTCTGGTCTGGCGAAGCATCATTTGTTTCTGCACGAACAGTCGAAGGTGATCTCGGTATTTTGACCGATCACGCACCGCTCTTTGGAGTACTTGTCGATGGTGCAGTCAGTATTAAAGGAACAGATGGGACCACCACGCAGTTCACAGTAAGTGGTGGTTTCCTATCTGTTGCTAATAACCGAGTTTCTATTCTTACAGAGTCGGTTAACAAGTAGTTTATTTGAGGTAATGCTCGGTTTCGATGACACGAACCGTCTTAGATTTTCCTCGCATCACAATTGACTGGCTAACAGCGCCGAAGCTGGTGTACCGAACCCCTTTAACTAACTCTCCATCGGTGATGCCTGTTGCAGCCAGGAAAACGTCATCAGAATTGACTAAATCACGTGTGTTAAGAATTGGCCCAGAGCTCTTGCCATCAACGTGGAGTTGACCTTGAATGGCACCACCCAAGCAGATCATTGCAGCGGCAGTAATTACACCTTCTGGAGTTCCGCCAATACCCATGAGCAGATCTATTCCAGTATTGGGACGGGCAGTTTCAATTGCAGCAGCAACGTCACCATCTTGAATTAAACGAATTCTGGCACCGCATTCACGGATCTCTTTAATAAGTTGGTCATGGCGTGGGCGATTAAGAACAACAATTGTCACATCACTTATTGCCAAATTCTTTGCTTTAGCAACAGCTGCAATATTTTGTGCAGTTGTCGCAGTGATATCAATTGCATGAGCGGCTTGTGGGCCAGTAGCAATCTTGTTCATATAAAAAGAAGTCTTAGGGTCATACATCGCTCCGCGTGGTGCCAGAGCGATAACTGAAATTGCGCCATTCATGCCATTTGCAGTCAGAGATGTTCCATCAATGGGATCAACTGCAACATCACACGCTGGCCCTTCTTGGTTTCCAACGCTTTCACCGTTGTGCAACATGGGGGCGTTATCTTTTTCGCCTTCTCCAATTACTACAACGCCAGCCATATCGACTGTGTTGATCATCCTTCGCATTGCTTCTACTGCAGCTTTATCTGCTAAATCTTTTTGCCCACGGCCAACCCACGGAGCGGCAGCAAGAGCTGCAGTTTCAGTTACACGGATGAGCTCAAGGGCTAAGTTGCGATCTGGAATGGCCATTATTCGCGAGTAACTTTCGCACCCAAGCTCTGCAGCTGCTCGGCAAAATTTGGATAACCGCGATCAACATGGAATGCCTGATCAATAGTTGATTCACCTTCACTTACTAGAGCAGCCAGAATTAAGCCTGCACCAGCACGAATGTCATGAGCCTCAACTGGCGCACCTGAAAGCTCTTGAACGCCTTCAATAGAGGCGTGATGACCATCCACTGAAATCTGAGCACCTAGACGGCTGAGCTCATTAACAAACATAAAGCGTGATTCAAAGACGTTTTCAGTCACCAGAGAGTGGCCATCAGCAATGGAGTTAAGAGCAATAACCATAGGTAGTAGATCAGTTGGGAATCCAGGGTAGGGAAGTGTTGCAACATCAATTGCTTGAGGGCGAACATCCATGCGCACTCGGATTCCATCTGCAGTGGTTGTGACAATTGCACCAGCTGACGCCAGTTTCTCTAGTGGTAATTCAAGATGTTCTGCGCGCGCTCCGTGAATAGTGATGTCACCCCGTGTCATAGCAGCAGCAAAAGCCCATGTTCCAGTGATGATGCGATCTGGAATCGTTGCATGTCTAGTTGGTTTCAATTCTGAAACTCCAGTTATGGTGATTGTCGGAGAGCCCAAACCTTGAATTTTTGCACCCATGGAGATTAAGAACTCACCTAGATCCACTAAATCTGGTTCACGAGCTGCGTTATCAATAGTTGTTACACCTTTAGCTAAAACTGCTGCCGTCATTATATTTTCTGTGGCACCAACGCTTGGGAAATCCAATTCAATGAATGCACCAGTTAATCCATGAGGCGCCTCAGCAACTACATAACCATGTTCAATGTGAGCCTTAGCTCCCAAGGCTTCAAGTCCTTTGATGTGAAAATCTAAACCACGAGATCCAATTGCATCTCCGCCGGGCAGTGCAACTTCTGCTTCGCCAACACGGGCAACCAAAGGTCCAAGTACGTTAATTGATGCACGCATTTTGCGCACTAAGTCATAATCGGCGCGATGTCCTGGTGATTGTGGAACATCAATGCTCACTTCGGAAGGTCCACGAACAACTGTGCAGCCAAGACGTGTCAGAAGATCGGTCATGATGTCCACATCAGCGATATCTGGCACATTAGTGATGGTGGTTTTGCCAGTGGCTAGTAAAGAGGCAGCCATGAGTTTTAGAGCTGAGTTCTTAGCCCCAGAGATTGTCACCTCACCACGCAGTGCAGTGCCGCCAAATACGCGGAAACGGTCGTGAGATGCCATTCCCGCAGTCTACTAATAGGCTAAGGGCATGGTTAATTTAACGCGCATTTACACTAAGACAGGCGATGACGGCACAACCTCACTGGGGGACATGAGTCGAACTTCTAAAAACGATCCACGCCTTGAGGCCTATGCAACCGTTGATGAAGGCAACTCTTCAATTGGAGTTGTTCTTGCAACTGATGAATTATCAGATGAAGTGCGTGCATTATTAGTGCGAATCCAAAATGATCTCTTTGATGTTGGCGCTGACCTTTGCACTCCGGTTGTTGATGCACCAGCCTTTGAACCGTTGCGGGTGCTTGAATCTCAGATTGTTTACTTAGAAGAACAGATTGATAAATACAATTCAGAACTCGAATCGTTGCGCTCCTTTGTTTTACCGTCAGGAACACCTGCAGCTGCCCACCTCCATGTTGCTCGCACCGTAGTTCGTCGCGCAGAGCGTCGCACATGGGCTGCCATCCATGCTTTCGGTGGAGGCGTGAATCCATTAACTGCTAAGTACTTAAACCGTTGCTCGGACCTTCTCTTTGTTTTGGCACGTTATGCAAACAAGGAAATTGGCGACCAACTATGGGTCCCAGGGGCTAACCGTTAATTTGTAGCTGATTTAAAAGTAGTACTTGGAATTTTCTCTGTGGCTGGATTTTTATGACAGATTGCTGAAATATTTGTAACTACATGTCGCAATTTTAGAGGTTCCTGACTAATTATTAAAATTGTTGTTATCTGCTTGCTCGTAGTTTTGCCTGCAAGAGTGCGAATACTTCCAAAAGTTTTTAAGGTCTTATCAGTAGCTGAGGTTTCTCCAACTAACTTTGAATTAACTTCCCACCACGCGCAGCCATCAAGAGAGGCCACTTGCACCGCGCCACAAGAATACTTTTCGCAGATTGCAACACCATCAACCTTTTGAGCTAATTGGGCAGTCAAAATTTTGCTATTTGATGCTGTTCCGACTAACTCTTTTGCAGTTGGAATCTTTGCATAGACACCACCATTTGCTTTAAATCCACTAGGTGGCCATTTAGGTTTTGGTGATGGCGTAATTGTTACTTTCTTGAGTGGTTTCTTTTTAACAACGGCCTTTTTTGTAGCAGTAGCTTTCGCTGTGGCTTTTGCAGAAACTGATGGTTTAGCAGAGGCTTTAGCCGTGGGTGTGGGTGTGGCTTTTGTCGTTGCAGCATGTGTTGGCACCATCGTTAATGCCAGCATTAACGTGATCACAATGCCGAAAACGCGCTTAATCGCGATCCCACTTAAATTTGCGGACTGAGAAAAAGATTCCAATCACAAGCCAGAGAACGAGGATTTGAAACGTTCTGCCAGTTTCCCATGATTTAGCTACTTCTTGGGCAGCAAATGAATCAGGTAAAAAGACTGAGCGCATACCTTGGGTGAGCCACTTAAGGGGAAATATTGCAGCAAGTTGTTGCATCCATGTTGGAAGCTGAGTGAAGACAAAGAACACACCACTAAAAAACTGCAAAATGATGACGATGGGTGAAACAACAGCGGAGGCGCCACGACCACTCTTTGGAACAATTGAAAATGCGATACCCAGCGCCGTGGAGCAGGCACTACCAAGTAGAACTAACCAGGTGAAGGTAAGCCACTTACTTAACTCTGTTGGCATTTCAATACCAAAAAATAGAAGTCCAAATCCAAAAAGTAGTGCGATTTGGATAATCATGCTTACTGCAATCAAAATCGCTTTACCAATGAAATAGCTTGAGGCTGGCATTGGTGTGCCACGCAGGCGCTTTAAGCCGCCAACATCGCGCTCCATTGGAATAGTGATTGCTAATGCTTGGAAACCAGTATTAACAAGGCCAGAGGCGATCATTCCCGCTACAAAATACTGCGAGAAAGTCACACCAGGGGCAATAGTGTCTTTAAAGACAGAACCAAATATTGCTAACAAGATAACTGGGAACAAAAGCGTAAAGACAACTGACTCACGTTGGCGGGCAAACTGCCTAATCTCAAGTCCACCGCGGCGAATACCTAAATTTAAGGCGCTAGGAATTTTATTCATGAACGCCTCCAATCATCTTTAAGTAAATATCTTCAAGTGAGGGTCTAATCACTGCCAGTTCTGGAATTTCTCCACCAAAGTGAGAACTTAGGCGAGCAACAACTGCAGTTGGATTATCTGTTGCCTCTGTTTTTATCTGGCTGCCATCACGCCAAGTAACAACTGCTTGGGCAGTAGCACGTCCACCTAGCTCAGCAGGCGTAGATACCTCAACGATCAAGCCATTGTTTATAACTGCGACACGATCAGCTAAAGCTTCAGCTTCATCTAAATAGTGAGTGGTGAGCAGAATTGTTGTTCCAGTCCCGCGCAATTGCTCGATGAGTGCCCAAAAGGCTCTACGTGCCTCAGGATCAAAGCCAGTTGTTGGTTCATCTAGAAAGAGGAGCTCAGGGCTTCCAATAATTCCAAGTGCGACATCTAAACGTCGACGCTGGCCACCAGAGAGATTGCGTATAAGGGCTCCCGATTTATCCTCTAATCCAACAGCGCTCATTACTTCATCAATATTGCGAGGCTTTGAGTAATATCCACTGAAATGTTTCACTGTTTCAATCACTGTTAAATCACCAGCATCGGCTGCAGATTGCAAAACTATTCCAATGCGATCACGCCATTGGCGCGCTGCATATCCCTGAGTTTGGGGATCAAAACCTAGAATGGAAATCTCACCCGCATCACGGCTTCTAAAACCTTCTAGAATTTCAACTGTGGTGGTTTTACCCGCACCATTTGGGCCAAGCAAAGCAAAGATTTCACCGGCTGGAATTGATAGATCAACTCCACGCACTGCATGCACCTGGCCGTAGCTCTTTTTGAGACCTTTGACCTCGATTACATTCACGTTCAGATACTACTCCTGCAATTGATGTGAGAAAATATGGGCATGAGTCCGCGCAGAAATTACCCCAAAAACAAGCGGCCTAAAAGTGATGAGCGCGACATTTCCACCTCAAGTCAAACTATTGAGGAACATCATGAAGGAATGTACATAGTTCGCAAATTAACCGGATCAAGTTCTAATAAGCCATATCGCTGTCCAGGATGCGATCAGGTAATTCCGATGGCCACTCCGCACACTGTTGCCTGGTTAGAAGATGATGAAGAAAGTAGACGTCATTGGCACAACGCTTGTTGGGCAAAGAAAGATAAGCGACGTCCTAATACTGAACGAACACGTAACGCGCCGCGCTATTAACCGAAGCGTCCCTTTAACCAACGAGTCAAAGTAATAACTAACTTCTCTTCTTTAGCTTTGCGCTTAAAGCTCAAAAGTTTCAGCGGAACATTAAAGCGAGTGCGAACTACTGTGCGGGCATAGGTGTATTCAAGTAGGCCTTCAGGTCCATGAACACGTCCATAACCACTATCTTTCACGCCACCAAATGGCACGGAAGCAACGGCAGCAAATGAAAATGTTGAGTTAATGGCAACCATTCCACATGCCAGCTCTGCAGCGATTTTTTTGCCTTGACGCTTAGACCAGACATTAGCCCCTAAGCCATAACTAGATGCGTTAGAGAGATCTATGGCCTCACGCATACTCTTCACGCGGTTAATGATTATTGTTGGCCCGAAAGTTTCTTCTCGCATTGCCGCTGAATCCTCGGGCACATCTAACAAAATAACAGGTTGAACAAATGGTGGCTTAACAGATTCTGGACCACCATAGGCACACTTTCCACCATCTTTGATTGCACTCTTTATGTGGGATTGAATGACTTTAATTTGCGAAGGCATCGTTGCAGGACCATAGTTTCCATCACCAGGTGCACCAGCATGAATAGTTTTAGCTAGCTGGACCGCTAGTTCTACAAACTTATCAGCTACTCTTTCATCAACATACACACGCTCTGCGCCAATACATGATTGCCCAGCATTAGCCATGGCAGACCAGATAGTTGCATCAACTGCCCGTTCTAGATTGGCATCGGCGGCGACGATAACAGGATCTTTTCCACCGCACTCCAAAACTACTGGAGTCATTGTTGTTGCACATTGCGCAGCAACAATTTTTGCAGTTCTAGTTGATCCAGTAAATGAGATTTTATCTACGCCACTTTGGCACAGTGAACCGCCAGTTTCTCCCAGCCCGGTAATGGTTGTTAGGACATCAGCAAATGGAGCAACTTCATTAAAAGTTTCCTCTAGCCACATTCCAACACCAGGAGTGTATTCACTGGGCTTAAATACGACAGTATTTCCAGCAGCTAATGCATAAGTGATGGAGCCGACTGGTGTAAACATAGGATAGTTCCATGGACCAATTACACCCACAACTCCAAGAGGAGAACGTTGCACTGTTGCTGACATATTTGATAAAAGTAAGCCAGGTGCGCGATAAGCGGTGCGCATAATATCTTCTGCATGGCGCGCTGCCCAGCCAATATGGCCCACAGCAATGCTTACTTCTAACTTCGCATCTCCCACAGGTTTACCAGTCTCAAGTGAGATCAATGCCGCAATCTGATCAATGCGATTGATAATCAGATTAGACCAAGAGAGAAGAACTTTTTTTCGACCAGAGAATCCAAGTTTTTGCCATTGAAGAGAAGCATTCCGTGCATGAGCAACAATTTCGCTCACTTGCTTGGCATTCATTATTGGATATGTTCCAGCAACCTCACCAGTTGCAGGATTATGAGAATCAAATGATGGAGTGCGCTTAGTAGCCATGGTTGGAAGCCTAGTGGGGTGAAGATAAGATTTGAAGTATGGCCGAGATAATCAGACCCAGCACAGTGTTGCCGGCCCTTCGCACACCATTTCATGTTCTTACTAGTGATGGAGTGAATTTAATCGGAGAAGTTTGCACACCCTTCGGTCAATCAAAAGGGGCGATTTTAACTCTGCACCCACTGCCAACTGCAGGGGGAATGATGGATAGTCATGTTTATAAGAAAGCAGCCAACCGCCTTCCTGCAATGGCTGGCATAACTGTTGTTCGCTTCAATACCCGGGGAACGTCATCTGAGGCCGGAACAAGCTCTGGTGCATTTGATAATGGAGGAGCAGAAGGGTTAGATGTTCAAGCAATGATTAATTATTGCTTCGAAGTTTTAGCGTTAGAAAATCTATGGATTGTTGGTTGGTCATTTGGAACAGATATAGCTTTGCGCCATGCCAAAGATCCACGCCATCAAGGCTTGATACTTCTTAGCCCACCGCTACGTACAACAACTAATCAAGAGCTTTTGTATTGGAACACTGATCTACGACCAATTACTGCCCTTGTGCCAGAACATGATGATTACTTGAAACCAGATGCTGCTAGAGAGCGCTTTGCTATCGTGCCCAAATTAAAAATTATTCCAATAGATGATGCCAAGCATCTTTGGGTAGGTGAACCATCAGTTCACCGCGTGCTATCTGAAATCAACACCATTGTGACTGGCGATATCAGCCCTCTACCTCTTGCGTATTAAGAGTTATTAGCGCGAGGTATTACGACTTCATCCAAAATCAAAATAATCGAAGCAGCAACAGGCACGGCAAGTAATCCGCCGACTAGTCCCAAGAGTGATGAACCAATCAAGGCAGAGATGATTGTTACAGCTCCAGGAACAGCCAAAGTTCTTTTCATAATACGTGGTGTTACAACATAGTTTTCAATTTGCACATAAACGACATAAGCAACAAAAGCAATCACACCAATAGCAATAGATTGAGTGAGTGCAATGATTGTGACAATTCCAGAACCCAAGAAATGTCCAACTAGTGGAATCAACCCACAGACAAAAACAATCATTCCAATGGCTACTGGTGAAGGCAGACCTAGGACCAGTGAGAGTACGAAAACAAAGATAGAGGCCATTGCTGCAATAACTATTTGGCTACCCACGAATGAACCCACACGAGCAATAATCGCGTTAGTCAGGTGACCTACTCGTGTCCGGCGACTAGCTGGAACTAATAAAAGTCCAAGATTAACGGCCTGAGGAAGGGAAGTAATGAAATAAAGAGTCAGAACTAGGATTGTAAGAAAAGTGAAAAATCCTGAAAGCACTGATTTACCAACACCAATAACTCCACCAAAAGCTGAAATTAATAATGTTCCATCTGAAGTAACTGAGGTTAATTTACTTTGTAGGGTATCAATAATTCCATATTGATCATTGAGCTTATTGATTGTTGCATTATTTGTTAAGTCAGCTAAAAGAGTCGGTGCCTTATTGATGAGCTGGGTTCCCTGAGAAATAACCGGAGGGGCAACTACGAGGGCAAAAAAGACTACAAATGCAATTACTGAAGTGAAGATGATTGTTACTGCAGTAACGCGTGACATATTGCGACGGCGCAGAGCTTCAACTGCCGGATTTAGACCCATTGCTAAGAACAGCGCAATAAGAATCAAAATAAATATCTGAGAGACGCTGGCAAGTGCGCGCATTAATACAATTGCTGTTAGTGCACCTAACGTTGCAACAAATCCAAAGTAATAAGGGTGGGATCTATTGATTGGAACACCTGCAACTCCGTAATCTGCTGGAGTTTGCGCAGGTTTGGCTGCTTGCTTCGTAACCTTCTTGATTCGCTCTTTAATTGCCATAGGTGCATTGTAAAGATAGTTATCTCACTTGTATGAGACGTGGTGTTCATCTTCCTGTCACATTTTTAGGGGAGAATGAGCCCTATGGCCCTACGGATAACAGGATTAGGCGAGGAGATCGCAGCTGTTACTGGCCTGCCGTGGCAACTGAGTTTGGAAGAGTGGCCAGAGGATCCCGCTCTAGCAGAAAAGCGTGGTATTTCACGGCACGTGGTCCGCTTAGTTCGAGCGACCACTGATGCAGATGCACCGGTCTATGCCGTCAAAGAAACAGTGTCAGAGTTTGCCAACCGCGAATACAAGGTCTTGCGTGAACTTACATCCCTAAATGCACCATGTGTTGAACAGATTGCAGTTGTTGAAGGTAGAACAGATTCTGCCGGGGAGGAACTTCCTTGCGCGATAGTTACTCGTTTCTTACCGTATTCATTGCCATATCGTGTTCTGCTCTCTGGCTCAGTCACAGCCCATGACATAAATACAATGGCAAATGCTTTGGCACTGCTCCTTGTCCGCTTACACCTTTTAGGTTTTTGGTGGGGTGATTGTTCACTTTCAAATACTTTATTTCGCAGAGATGCTGAAGGCTTTGCTGCCTATCTTGTAGATGCTGAAACAGGAGAGTTTCAAAAATCTCTCAGTGATGGTCAAAGAGAACATGATTTAGATATTGCAATGTTTAATGTTGCAGCTGAGTTAGAAGATCTACGATTATCTGGAGTGCTATATCCGGGTATGGATCCTGTGCGTGCAGCTGAGGCTGTCATTCGTCGTTATCGTAGAATTTGGTCTGCGCTGAAAGAGCACCAACTACTTGATCCTAAAGATCGACATGCAGTAGAGCGGGCTATGCGCCAGTTGCATGACTTAGGTTTTGCTGTGGAAGAAGTTTCAATCACAATCGATGGTGACACACAGCTTTTATCTTTCCAACCACGCTTAGTTGCTGCTGGTTATCACACGCAACGCTTGCGCGAATTGATGGGAATTGAAACCGAAGAGCTACAAGCCAAACGCCTACTCGCATCTTTTGATCGCTACCGTGCCCGACATGAAAAATCTTCTATGTCTGTGACCGAGATGGCTAAGGTGTGGTTTCTAGAAGTCTTTGAACCAACTATTGACCGTGTCCCAGAGCAGATGCGAGGTCGTGTAGAGCAGGCCCAGATGTTCCATGAAATTCTTGAAAATCGCTGGTATTTAAGTGAACAAAAGGGCACAGATGTGGGCTTGGAGTTCGCTGCCGATAATTATGTTGAAGAGATCTTGCCCTATCGGCGTGATTCTGGTGTTGACCTCACCGCCCAGTAGGATTACGACGTGAGCAACCCACCTAATTTTGCACAAGCAGTTGATCTGAGCTCATTAGGTAAACCAAAGATCGCCCCAGTGGGACCCACTCCAGGTGCTGAAGTTACTGCTGCAAATCTAACATCAGAGTTTTTACCACTATCAAAAACTCGTTCAGTCATTTTATTCTGCTGGTCACCGCGCAGTGCTGAGTCGGTTGAAATGTTAAATGTAATGGGTCTGTTAGAAACTAGTTATAAAGGTGCTTGGAGTTTGGGGCGAGTCGATATCGATGCGCAGCCTCAAGTCGCAAAGGCTCTGCAAACTCAAAAAATTCCTTATGCGGTTGCATTAATAAATGAGCAGATTGTTCCATTATTTGAACAGGCATATCCAGAAGCACAGATTCGTTTAGTACTAGATAAGGTTTTAACTTTAGCTTCTCAACAAGGTGTTGGTGAAGCACCAGTAGAAGTAATCGAACCTGAGGAAGAAGAAGCTGTAGCTGCCCTTGAAGCTGGTGACTTTGCAACTGCAGAAGTTGCATATAAGAAGTTACTTGCTAGAAAGCCAGCTGACTCTTATGCAAAGTTAGGTCTTGCTCAAACTCAACTGCTGATTCGTACCGAGGGTTTGGTATTGGATGCAGTGATAAAGGAAGCCACAGATAATCCCATGGATTTATCCTTGCAAATAAGGGCAGCTGATATGGAGATAGTGAATGGTGGAGTAGAAGCAGCTTTTTCTCGTCTCTTACATGCAGTTAAAGAAAGCTCGGGGGATGATCGAAACAAGGCCAAAGAACATTTACTTTCACTCTTTGCTTTAGTTGATCCAGCAGATCCACGTTTAACTTCAGCTCGCAGTGCACTAGCGAACGCCCTCTTCTAATATGGGCACAGTTACCCTTAAAAAAGAGGTTAATTACTTGAGAATCCTCTTCTTCACATTCGGGCTTGGAATCATGTCGTGGGTTCCCCGCTTTCCGGAAGTTAAAGAAGCACTCAAACTGACCAATGGTGAGTTCGGATCTCTGATTAGTACTGGGGCATTAGGTTCACTTATCTCGCTGCTCACTGTTGGACATGTGGTGTATAAGATTGGAGTTAAGAGAGTTCTACATGTTGCCTCCTTCTTTCTTATGGCAACATTGATAGTCCTTACTACCAACGATTCATCACTCATATTCTTTCTTGCAAATATTGCCTTTGGTGCGGCGAAATCGGCTTTTCAAATTGCTATTAATGCCCAAGGCTTTAATTTTCAAGATCGAACTGGCAAATTCATCATCACTCAGATGAGTGGCGTGTGGACAACAGGCGCATTACTCACCGCCTTTATTTCGGGATTTCTTGTCGACCGGGTCACACTGCGGACGCACATAGGGGTATTAGTTGTAATCATCTTTCTTATTCAAAGTGTAGTAATTAACTCTCTTGCACCTGAACTCCTCAAAGCTAACCAAGATGTAAACATCGAATATAAGTTGAAAGAGTTATTTGCAGGGTTTTCCTTCGATCGCCTTGTTTCATTTGGTTTAATTTGTGCAATCTTTCTAGAGTTCGCTTTAAGTGACTGGGCAACTATTTATACAAAAGAAGAGATTGGCATTAATGGTGGTCTTAATACTCTGCCCTTTATTCTCTTCACCATGTGGATGATTTTTGGAAGATTAACAGTTCATTACTTACTTCCACGTTATACCTTGGAGCGCCTAGCTATTCAGGCATCATTACTTGCCGGATCATCATTTCTTGTTAGCATTTTCCTTGCAAGGGCAGTATTTGCAACAAATCAAAATATTGCTTTCTTAGTTATCTGTATTGGCTTCTCTATCGCAGGACTTGGAAGCTCTTTTCTTGGGCCAACATTTATGACGGCAGCCAATGCCCGTTCCAAGCACCCTGCAAGCGTAGTTATTGGCCATATTGGGGTTGCAAACATCATCTTGGCTTTCATTTTGAAGTGGATTGTTGCGTGGACCGCTCAAGCTACTTCGTTAACAATCGGCTTAATCATTCCAGCAGTTCTTTTGTTAACAGTTCCCTTTTTCACAAAGGCTCTTAAGAGCGTTCAAACCAAATAGTTGCAAGCGGTGGAATTCTCACCTTTGCAACTAATTGTGCCCCATCATTGGCGGTTATCGGTTCATTTGTAATTCCGCTTCCGCCATACGCTAAATCATCTGTGTTGAGAACTTCGGTCCAAGTGCCAGTAGTTGGTAATGGCAAGGAGTAGTTCTCATGTGGCATAGGAGAAAAATTTGTAATTGCAACTAAAGGAGTTCCCTGATTATCCCAACGAGCAAAAGCAACAACATTTGCAGCGCCATCATTTCCAACAAGCCACGTGAAGCCCTCAGGAGATGTGTCTTTCTCCCAAAGTGATGGAAGCTTTTTATAGAGAGCATTTATTTCAGCAACACACCTTTGAACACCTTGATGCTCACCATATTCTGTTAAATACCACTGCAGTCCGGCACTTTCATTCCATTCATCATTTTGAGCAAATTCACTTCCCATAAACAAAAGCTTCTTACCGGGATGCGCCCACATATATCCATACAGAGCTCGCAGAGTTGCAGTCTTTTGCCAGCGATCTCCTGGGAACTTGTTGACTAGCTGGCCTTTTCCATGAACAACTTCATCGTGAGAGAGTGGAAGCATGAAGTTCTCACTCCAGGCATAGAGAATTGAAAAAGTTACTTCATTGTGGTGATAAACGCGGTGAATAGGATCATGTTGTAGATATTGCAATGTGTCATGCATCCAACCCATGTTCCATTTAAATCCAAAGCCTAGACCACCAGATGAAGTGTCACGAGTGACTCCAGACCATGCAGTTGATTCTTCGGCGATCATCATGATGCCCGGGTGGGTTTTATAGGCTGTGGAAGTAGCTTCTTGCAGCAGTTGAACCGCTTCTAAATTCTCACGGCCACCATTGATGTTTGGCACCCATTCGCCTTCTTTGCGTGAGTAATCCAAATAAAGCATGGAAGCGACAGCATCAACACGCAATCCATCAATGTGATACTCGGTCAGCCAATAGAGCGCGCTTGCCACTAGAAAGTTACGAACTTCATTTCGCCCAAAGTTAAAGATAAGCGTTCCCCAGTCAGGATGTTCACCTAAACGTGGATCTGCGTGCTCATAAAGGGCAGTGCCATCAAATTTAGCCAGAGCCCATTCATCTTTTGGAAAGTGTGCAGGGACCCAATCGAGAATGACTCCAATGCCAGCAGCATGCAATGCATCTACTAGGAACTTGAAATCATCAGGAGAACCAAAGCGAGAAGTGGGTGCAAAGAAGGAAGTTACTTGATAACCCCATGATGGACCATATGGATGCTCAGTTACTGGCAAGAATTCAACATGAGTGAATCCTTGTGCACGTACATAGTCGACTAATTCAATTGCGAGTTCTCGGTATGTAAGACCTAACTTCCAAGAACCCAAATGCACTTCATAGACTGAAATAGGGCAGCGCCATGGTTCAAACTTTGTGCGCGTGCTCATCCACTCTGAATCACCCCACACATAGGTTGACTCTTCAACAATCGATGCAGTCAGTGGAGGAATTTCTGTAGCGCGCGACATCGGATCGGCGTGATCTACCCAGCGTCCGTCGATGCCACAAATTGCAAATTTATATCTAGTTCCAACTCCGATATCTGGAATAAAGATTTCCCAGATGCCAGAGGAGCCAATACGAACCATTTTGTGTGTGTTTTTATCCCAGAAATTATGATCACCAATGAGTGAAACAGCTTGTGCATTAGGTGCCCACACTGAAAAAGCAGTGCCTAGAAGCTCATTTGAATCATCACGGCGCACATGTGCCCCAAGGGCTTTCCACAGCTGCTCATGGCGACCTTCAGCGATGAGATACAGATCAAGCTCACCTAAAGTTGAATGTGGATTAAGAAAGGAGGCAGGCTGAATTACGTGCGTGGAATCTCTCTTGGTAAATCTGGAAAAGATTCCCATTTCTTAAAGCTTCACTTGGCAGATGTGGGCAACTTTGCCGACTGGTCGTGTGGGATCGAGTTGAATGAATTGGTGCTCAGACCAATCAAAGCTCTTACCATCAAGAAGATCCTTAACTGCAAAAGTGCCTTCAAGACCTAGTGCGTTCATATCCCAATGAACAATGGTGCCCTGAGAAAAAGAAGGATCAAGGTTTACAACAACCAAAATCAGGTTCTTACCTTCACGCTTTGAGTAAGCAAGGATTGCTTCAGACTCAGTGTTGTGAAATACAAGATTACGCAGTTGCTGCAGAGCTGGATTAGCTTTGCGAATTCCATTGAGTTGAGTGATAAATGGTGCCAGAGTCAGACCCTTTTTAGCTGCGCCATCCCAATCACGTATCTTTATTTCATACTTTTCTGAATCTAAATACTCTTCGCCACCTTCTTTAAGTGCTCGGTGCTCATAAATTTCATACCCTGCATACATTCCCCATGAAGGAGTAAGAGTTGAAGCCAGAACTGCTCGCAAAGCAAACATTGCTGGATTGCCACTTTGTAAATGGAAAGGATTGATGTCTGGGGTGTTGACCCAAAAATTTGGACGAAAGAAAGCAGAAGTTAGTTGGGCGACTTCACGGCCGTATTCAGTGAGCTCTGACTTGCTTGTGCGCCAGGTGAAATATGTATAGGACTGGTGAAAGCCTGCTTTACCAAGTGCATGCATCATTGCTGGCGCCGTGAAAGCTTCAGCTAAAAAGATTACTTCTGGGCTTTCTTTGTGCACAATATTGAGCAAGTCTTGCCAGAAGTGGACAGGCTTGGTGTGAGGGTTATCAACACGAAAGATCTTCACACCCTTTGAAACCCACAAGCGGATGATGCGCAGGACTTCATCCCTAATACCCTCGTAGTCATCATCAAAGTTAATGGGATAGATATCTTGGTACTTCTTGGGTGGATTTTCAGCATATGCAATAGTTCCATCGGCACGTTTGTTAAACCATTGAGGATTACTTTTCACCCACGGATGATCAGGTGAAGTTTGAAGTGCTAGATCTAATGCAATCTCTAAGCCAGCCTTCTTCGCAGCTGCAACAAAGTTTTCAAAATCTTTCATTGTTCCAAGCACTGGGTTAATCGCATCATGGCCACCATCTGCATTTCCAATAGCCCATGGGACGCCAGGATCATTGGGACCAGCAGTTAAAGAGTTATTAGGCCCCTTGCGATGGGCAACACCGATGGGATGAATAGGGGGCAGATATAAAACATCAAAGCCCATGGCTGCAACTGCAGGTAATCTCTTCGTCGCACTTACAAATGTTCCAGAAGTAATTGTTCCATCGGTGTTTTTCACTGCTCCTTCACTGCGTGGAAAGAACTCATACCAAGAACCTACTAGAGCGCGTTCACGATCAGCGCGGATTGGATATTTTTCAGTTGAGCCATAGACCGTGCGATATTGGGACGTGCTATCTGCTTCAATGACAAAAAAGTAATCACCTTGCGTGGGGATAGTAATTGAACCTTCATAACGATTAGTTCCAGGCCATGCTTCTTTCATATCTGCGCGAGAGACCACTTTGCCTTTTGAATCATGCAAAACTACTTGGGCATCTAGCTTTTCATGACCCTCGATGACAGCTGTCGCACTGACTTGAATAGTCTCGCCAACTACTGCTTTAACAGGTAAAAATTCTCCGCCGAAGTAAACCGCGGGGGAGATATCGCAAATAGCAATTCGTGAGATCAACCTGAGCCTTCGGTATTGCCAGCATCTGCAGCTGAGACATCGTGAATACGATACTTTTCCATGGCCTTAGTGACAATTCTTTTCTTGATATCACCTTGATTACTTAATTGCTGCAACACAGCAACCACGATTGATTCAGCATCAACTTTGAAGTGACGGCGAAGTGCACCACGTGTGTCCGATAATCCAAAGCCATCAGTACCCAGTGAATAGAACGGTGCATCAACCCATGGTGCAATTTGATCTTGCACAGAGCGCATGAAGTCACTCACGGCAATAACTGGACCCTTGTGACCAGCTAGCTTCTGTGAAATATATGCACGCTTTTTATCATTTGGATTAAGAAGATTATGGCGATCTGTTTCAAGACCATCACGGCGAAGTTCATTCCATGAAGTAACTGACCAGACAGATGCCTTAACACCCCAGTCATCGGCAAGCAGTTGCTGGGCCTTAAGCGCCCAGTTCACACCAACACCTGATGCCAAGATCTGCGCAGATTTCTTGCGTGATTTAGCTGCAGGAGAGTATAGATAAATACCTTTGAGCAGGCCTTCCACATCTAGATTTTCAGGTTCAGCTGGGTGCACATATGGCTCGTTGTAAACAGTGACGTAGTAATAAATGTTTTCGCTGTTCTCACCATACATACGGCGCAAACCATCTTTAACAATATGCCCAAGTTCAAATGCAAAAGCCGGGTCATAAGAAACCACAGCTGGGTTAGTTGAAGCAAGAAGTGGTGAATGGCCATCTTCATGTTGCAAACCTTCACCGTTAAGTGTGGTGCGACCAGCAGTTGCACCGATTACAAACCCACGAACTAATTGATCAGCTGCAGCCCAGAAAGCATCTCCTGTGCGCTGGAAACCAAACATTGAGTAGAAGATGTAGATAGGAATCATTGGTTCATCGTGTGTGGAATAAGAAGAGCCCACTGCAGTAAAGGATGCAACAGAACCAGCTTCATTAATTCCTTCGTGAAGAATTACACCAGTAGTTGATTCCTTGTATGACAACATCAATTCACGATCAACTGCTGCATATTGCTGTCCGTTTGGTGAGTAGATCTTTAACGTTGGGAACAATGAGTCCATACCAAATGTGCGAGCCTCATCAGGAATGATTGGAACAATACGTGCACCAAGTCCTGGGTCTTTCACTAAATCTTTGAGCATACGAACAAATGCCATCGTTGTAGCAATCTCTTGATGACCAGAACCGCGCTTTACTGACTCATAGACTGAATCATCAGGTTGAGTGAGCGGGCGTGAAATTGCACGGCGGCGAGGGATAGAACCACCAAGGGCTGCGCGACGCTCTGCTAGATACAAAGCTTCAGGTGAATCTGGTGCTGGCTTTAAGTACGGAGGTAAGTACTTATCTATCTTCTCATCCGGAATATCTAGATACAAGGTGTCGCGGAAGCGCTTAATATCTTCAAGTGACATCTTCTTCATCTGGTGAGTGGAGTTACGACCTTCAAAGCTTGATCCAAGAGTCCAGCCCTTAATTGTCTTAGCCAAAATAACTGTTGGGCGACCATTGTCTTGAGTTGCTGCGGTGTATGCAGCGAATAACTTCTTATAGTCATGTCCACCGCGCTTTAAGCCCCAGATTTTTTCATCAGACCAATCTGCAACCATTGCTGCAGTGCGAGGATCGCGACCAAAAAAGTTTTCGCGAACATAGGCACCAGATTCAGCTTTAAAGGTCTGGTAATCGCCATCTAAAGTCTTATTCATCAAGTTAACAAGTGCGCCTTCGCGATCTTGTGCCAATAGTGGATCCCACTCGCGGCCCCAAACCACCTTAATAACATTCCAACCAGCGCCACCAAAGATTGATTCAAGCTCTTGAATGATTTTGCCATTTCCACGAACTGGACCATCAAGGCGTTGCAAATTACAGTTCACAACAAAAGTTAAGTTGTCGAGTTTTTCACGTGTTGCTAAACCAATCGCACCCAATGTGTCGACTTCATCTACTTCACCATCTCCAAGGAAAGCCCAGACGCGTTGATCACTTGTGTCTTTGATTCCACGGTTATGGAGATAGCGATTAAAGCGCGCTTGATAAATAGCATTGATTGGTCCGATGCCCATTGACACTGTTGGGAACTGCCAAAAATCTGGCATCAAACGTGGGTGAGGATAAGAAGAAAGTCCGCCAGCTGGATGTGAGAGTTCTTGGCGGAAACCATCTAACTGATCTTCAGTCAAACGTCCTTCCAGATATGCACGTGCATACATTCCAGGACTTGCATGTCCTTGGAAAAAGATTTGATCTCCGCCACCTGGGTGGTCTTGTCCGCGGAAGAAGTGGTTAAAACCAACTTCATAGAGCGCAGCAGAAGATGCATAGGTTGAGATGTGTCCACCAACGCCAACTCCTGGACGCTGTGCACGGTGCACCATCATCGCTGCATTCCAACGATTCATAGCACGGATATTGCGCTCGATACCTTCATCGCCAGGAAAAGCTGGTTCATGTTCTGGAGAAATTGTGTTCATGTAGTCAGTAGTGCGAAGGTCAGAAATACCTATTTTTTTCTCATGAGCACGCTTTAAGAGACTCAACATTAAATAGCGAGCGCGCACTGGACCTGCATTTGCTAGCGCGGCATCAAAGGATGCATGCCATTCCGCCGTCTCTGAAGGGTCGGTATCAACTAGCTGGTCGATAATCTGATCGGGCGCCTCAAAGGTTTCGCTCATGGTGCCTATTCTTGCGTGAACTGACCAGTAAGTCGAAATGGACCAGCCATATCTCTTGTGCAAGGGGCATTCATTGTGTGGAATTAGCCTGTGCCAGCGCGTATGGGGTTTAAGGAGGGTGACCTAGTTCTAGAGGTCGGCCGTTCTGGAGGTTGCGATGAAAGCCTGCGCAAATCGATTAGCGAGATTACTAAAACAGAGTTTGTAGATAGTGATGCACATGAAGTCGTTGATGGCGTAATTATCTGGTGGCGCGATGGTGATGGCGATCTAGTTGATGAGTTAATGGATGCACTCACTTATCTAAGCGAGAACGGACCTATTTGGGTATTAACTCCCAAAGTAGGACGTGATGGCCATGTTGAGCCAAGTGATATTCAAGATGCCGCGCCAACAGCTGGTTTAAGTCAGACATCATCTTTTTCTATTGCAGTTGACTGGAGTGCTACTCGTCTAGTGGCACGCAAAGCAGGTAAACGATAGATTTGCGGCTATGACTCTAACAATTGGCCAAGCCGCTCCAAATTTTGAAGTTCTCAATCAACATGGTGAGATGATTTCTCTTTCATCTTTTAAGGGTGAGAAGAATGTAGTTCTGCTTTTCTATCCCTTTGCATTTTCAGGAATCTGCACAGGTGAGCTCTGTGCACTGCGTGATGATCTAGCAGCGTTTCAAAACGATAACGTACAACTGCTAGCAATCTCTTGCGATCCTATGTATGCACAGCGTGCTTTTGCTGAAGCTGAAGGTTACAAATTCCCAGTGCTTGCAGATTTCTGGCCACACGGAGCAGTTGCTAAGGCTTACGGAGTGTTTGAAGAATCACGCGGTTGTTCAACTCGTGGCACATTCGTTATTGATAAAGCAGGCATCTTGCGCTGGCAGGTAGTCAATGGTCTTGGCGATGCTCGCAATATCGCTGATTACAAGGCGGCAATTGCTGCGCTGTAAGCGCGGGATTTAGCGATTTAACTGTGGTGAAGTAAGATTCACCGGTACTCATAGCAGTACAAAGGGTGCTTAGCTCAGTGGTAGAGCGTCTCGTTTACACCGAGAATGTCGGGGGTTCGAAACCCTCAGCGCCCACCAGATATTTACGAAGGGGTTGATTGCAAAGAATGAAAGCCAGCCCAAGTGATCAACGTCAGATTATTGATGTGGCAGCTTTTGACCAGAAAACTACCGCGCTCAACCACACCGCATCAACTCTTCCTGAAATAGCAGAGCTAGTAACAGCCACCACAAAATCTCATAACGCGCGCGATCTTCGCATTGCCGCTGAAACTGAACTCAATGATGTTAAACGTGAACTCTTGCGCGCAGAGGCAGATGTTGAACAGATAGTTTCACGCATTTCTCGAGATGAAGCACGTCTTTCTGGTGGTTCAGCATCTCCTAAAGAGTTGGAACAACTCCAACATGAAGTAGGGACTTTAAACGCCCGCCGAGCAGAACTTGAAGAAGTAGAGCTTGAGATTATGATGCGAGTGGATGAAATTAAGGCCCGCATCACAGATCTGCAAAATCAAGAAGCTGATTTCACCGCACAGATCAATAATCTCAATATCCGTAAAGAGAATGCGCTCGCAAAAATAAATGGCGAACTAGAAAGTATCGCTAAAGAGCGAAGTGAGACTCTGGCCTCTGTTTCTGGCGAATTTGTAGCTTTGTATGAAAAAATTCGAGCAGCAAATAATGGAATTGGTGCGGCTGCACTGGTTGCTGGAGCCTGCACCGGCTGTAATCTTTCAATTAACACAGTAGAGCTCAAGCGAATTGCTGAATTAGCCGAAGATGAGGTGGTGCGCTGTGAAGAGTGCCGCTGTATCTTGGTGCGCGGAGCGAAATAGATGCCACGCCACTTTTTACTAACTGCCGATGGCGGTTCACGCGGTAACCCTGGCCCTGCTGGTTATGGGTCAGTTATTACTGAAAACGGCAAAATCATTGCAGAGCTATATGACTTTATTGGTATCGCAACAAATAATGTTGCTGAATACTGCGGACTCATTGCTGGATTAACTGCCATTAATGCGCTAGATCCACAAGCAACTGTAGATGTGAAGATGGATAGCAAATTAGTTGTAGAACAGATGTCTGGGCGCTGGCAGATTAAGCATGCAGACATGCGAAAACTAGCCAGTGACGCCCGAAATGCTCACACTGCATCACTAGTGAAATACACCTGGATTCCACGTGATGAAAACTCACATGCAGATCGCCTGGCAAACAAGGCATTGGATGAGCAAAGTGGTGGGGGAGAGATCATCTCTGTGCGCCAGAATTACTTGACTGAGCGCTTACTGAGCCCAGAAGAATCAACAACTATTTTTCTAGTCAGACATGGCGAGACAGTTTTAACCCCTATGAAGAAGTTTTCAGGAGATGGTCCGTTAAATCCAGAGCTAACCGATATTGGTTTAGGTCAAGCTGAGAAAGTTGCGCAAGCTATTGCCAAATTCAATCCAGAGGTAATCATTACTTCACCTCTTAAGCGAACAACTCAAACAGCTGAAGCTATTTCTAAAGCAACTGGGTTACCCATCGTTTTTGAAGATGCTTGGATTGAATGCTCATTTGGAATTTGGGATGGCATGTCTATAGATGAAGTTAGAGAGCGCTACCCAGCTGATTACAACTCATGGGTGTGTTCAACATCTTTTGCACCCCCAGAGGGTGAGTCCTATGACTCCGTTGCACTGCGTGTGGATGCAGCAATTTCTCAGATTGCAGCTGAATATCCAGGACAACGCGTTGTGGTTATTACGCACAACGGAACAATTAAATCTGCAGCTAAGGTTGTTGTTGGCGCACCTGCTGAATCAATTTTTCACATTGACATCTCACCTTGTTCGATCACAACAATTTCAGTCTGGCCAAGTGATGGTTTAAGAGCGCTTCGAACCCTTAATGAACAGGCTCATTTACGCTGATTTTAGGGCGAATTGCTAGGCAGAAATTGTTGGATACAAGTTTGTGGATACACACCAATAAAACTATTTTAAGTACAATCCTTGTATGAAAGTTTTAACTGTCAATATCACCAGCGTTGTGCATGAAGGCGAATGGACTGGAAGTGAAGGTAAAACTGGAATTGATAAGCGCCCAGCGCTAGGCCCTGTCCACTTTGCTAATGAAGAAGTCACAGGCGATGTTGTCGTAGATCGCAATCACCATGGGGGATATGACCAAGCGGTCTATGCCTATGCCAGAGAAGATGCTGATTGGTGGGAAAAAGAGCTCGGTCAATCAATTGCAAATGGGCGCTTTGGTGAAAATCTAACCACTTCTGGAATTGATGTTAATAGCGCACTTGTGGGAGAGCGTTGGAAGATTGGCACAACAATCCTTGAAGTATCACAACCGCGCATTCCCTGCCGTGTTTTTGCTGGATTCTGGCAGCGACCAACATTGATTAAAGAGTTTATGGCCTCTGGCAAACCTGGAACATATCTTCGTATTATTCAAGAGGGCCACATAATCGCTGGCGATGCAATTGAAGTTATATCTAAACCACATCATCACATCTCAATTGCAGATCTGTATGCAGCAAAAAATGGTGAGCGCTCTAAAGTAGAAGAAATTGCTGCAGTTAAAGAACTATCCTCTAAATACCAAGAATGGGCTCAAAGTCTTCGAAATTAACTTAGAAACCTGCTGCGTGGCCCTCGCAACGAGGATCTGAACCAAATGCATAAGTTGCATTAGGCAACACCTGCATTAACTGCACAGATGACCCATGACCCCAAGCAGCAAGTTCTTTCACATCATGGCCCTTGGATCGAAGTTCATCAAGAACTTGCGTTGAAACACGATTTTCAATCTCAAGCACACCACTGCCAGCTTCTTCGGTAGTGCTTTGCCCGGGAGCATTGAGATGTTGCCACCTCGGTGCTTCCGTTGCTTCTTGCACGTTCATCTTCAGATCAACGACATTGATAATTAACTGCAGATTGGTCTGCACCTGAATATTTGCTCCAGGTGTTCCTCCCACTAAATGCAAAGTTCCATCAGCATTAACTGCAGTGAAAGCATTAAGGGTGTGTGCTGGGCGCTTTCCTGGCTCAATAATGTTGGGGGAGGCAGGATCTAATGAGAATCCAGTTAAGCGATTATTTAAAATGATTCCAGTTCCAGGTATTACCCAAGAGCTACCAAAGCCATGGAAAACAGATTGAATCCAGGAAACTGCGTTGCCATCCTTATCTGCCACTAAAAAGTAGGTGGTGTCACTGCCTTCACTGACGGGGGCAATATCTGTGGCTGCTTTTTCAATAGATATTTGGGCAGTGCGCTTATCAATATTTTCCTTCGACAAAATCTTTTCAACATTGACTTCAATAAATTCAGGATCTCCCAGAATCCGGTTGCGATCAGCAAAACCAACCTTTTTAGATTCCACACCAATGTGAATACGCTCTGCTTCACTCATCCTTGCCACATCAAAGCGCTCATTAATGAGTAGCTCCTCCATCAAGATCATTCCTTGTGTGGGAGGTGGCTGACCATAAATTGTCAGATCGCGATACTTAATAGAAAGAGGATCTAGAACTCTGGTGGTGTGTGCCTTTAGATCTCGGGCATTAAACCATCCATTAGATCCGCTGATGAGTTGCTGGGCAATTCGCCCTTCATAAAATGCACTACGGCCACCTGCTGCAATCTCACGTAGCGACTGCGCTAGATCTTTTTGAACAACTAAGTCGCCCACCTGGACATTCACTTCAATACCCATATCTTTAAAGAGAGAAGTATTAGGAGTTGTAGCTAAGTGATTAGTAATTCTGCGAACAAAGCCAGTATTTGCTGGAAAACCATTGTCTGCATAATCAATGGCTTGTTCCAACAACCTAGCCATCGGCAAGGTTCCATAACGCGCATGGGCTTCAAACCAGGTTGAAACTAAACCTGGAACAGTTCCTGATTTATATCCATGCAGAGGTATCTCAGTGGCATAAGCAGCAGCAGTTGCAGCGTGTGGTGCTTCTCCACTACCGTTAAATGCAAGGTTAGTTTTTGTGCTTGCATGGTGAGTAACTAAGAAAGCATCCCCACCTAAGTGTGATGCACCAGGCTCCACAACACAGATCACCGCACTCAGTGCAATGGCAGCATCAATAAAGCTTCCACCTTGTTTTAGTATTGAAATCGCAGCGCTCACGGCCAGTGGCTGGCTTGCAGCAGCTCCGCCATTTTTGGCATAAACAATGCTTCGGCCCGTTTGCATCCGTGAACTGTGGCCTATTTTTAAAGGGATTACAAGAAGACCAATAATGCAAGTATCCTTAAGGCTGAAGAGTCGCCCGGATCACCTCGTTACGAAAGTACCGAGGAAAGTCCGGACTCAAAAGAGCAAAGTGGTGGGTAACG
>SXGQ01289842.1_pt1 | contig 24978 bp, 16 predicted proteins | sample 3178371 | NCBI WGS metagenome assembly SXGQ01 (sample SAMN11356859, study PRJNA531348) | freshwater metagenome | isolation source: freshwater sample F1-20 | place: China: Fuxian Lake, Yuxi | collected 2017-12-25 | reverse complement strand
TGGAGTCGCCCAACCCTCTTCTCCCATCGTGAATGTTCCCGCTGGAACCAACAACATCTCGATGTTGCTGGAATTGTCGCGGATTCTCCACGGAAATCCACTTGCCACAATCGCCGCGCGAAGATTCGCATCGGTCACCACGGCCACATCTGGCGTGGCTTCCAACAGAGTTGCCCAAGCGGGAACTACAACATAGGTAAACGCATTCGTCGCAGTCGCACTTCCAACACCAGTCAAAACGACCACATCTGCAAGACCAACCGTTCCCGCAGGAGTGACCGCAGTGATGTTTGTTGGAGAATTCACATTCAAACTTGTCGCCGCGACCCCGCCGATCATCACGCTTGTCGCGCCATCAAGATCAGTGCCTGTAATCGAGATCGAAGTACCACCCAAAGTCGAACCTTCCGCAGGAGAAACCGAAGAAATTGTCACGCGGACATATGGCGCGACTCCCCAGTGGGCGAGGAAGATCGAAAGATCGCCTCCACCTATCACGCCGTCGTGATCAAGATCGCCAATGAGCGGATTGGTTTCACCCCATATACCCAACAAAAAACCGATATCCGATCCGCCGACAATTCCGTCCAAGTCGAAATCGCCGAAGTTATATTCGCAGACATCGGGTCGACCATCGAAATCTTTGTCCGATTCGCCTGCGGCGATATCGCATGAATCCAAGCGGCCGTTGCCGTTGCAATCTGCGCCGATACCCGCGGCGACATCGCACAAATCTGGAATGCCGTTGCCATTGCAATCCCAAACAGATCCTTGCGCAATTTCATACGCATCAGGCAGAGAATTGCCATTGCAATCCGCCTTGCATTCGTCGGGGACGCCATTGGGCTCGACATCGTTGCTGGTTCCACTTGCGATATCACAACTATCTGGGATTGAGTTCGCGTTGCAGTCAAGAGAGAATCCGCTGGCGAGGTCGCACGAATCTGGAATGCCGTTGGCGTTGCAATCGAGAGAGGATCCACTTGCGATATCGCAACTATCTGGGATTGAGTTCGCGTTGCAGTCAAGGGAGAATCCAGTTGCGAGGTCGCACGAATCTGGAATATTGTTGGCGTTGCAATCGAGAGAGAATCCACTCGCGATATCGCAACTATCTGGGATTGAGTTCAAATTGCAATCAGGAACAAGTCCTTGCGCAATTTCATACGCATCAGGCAGAGAATTGCCATTGCAATCCGCCTTGCATTCGTCGGGGACACCGTTAGGCTCGACATCGTTGCTGGTTTCGTCGGCAATATCACACGAATCTGGAATGCTGTTCTGATTACAGTCAAAACTGAACCCGCTTGCGATATCGCAACTATCTGGGAGTGAATTTGCATTGCAATCTGGCACTGCGCCGTTGGCAATTTCGACAGGATCAGAAATCCCATTGTCATTGCAATCGCAGAAGCCTTCTGCGTCGCCATATCGCACCGAAACTAGCGCCCACGGATTGGAACATTGCGCCGGGTTTACAAGAGCATTCCCCTTAAGCGACACCAACACATTCGCACCCGCTGAACCCACGACGATCGCATTCCACTGAGTTGCGGTCATAGTCAACACCGCTATGTCAGGAGTCGCCGGACAATCATGCCCACCAACTTGAAAGAGCGTTGTGGAAAGCACCACACCGCCAATAGTCAGCGTTGCAGTTTCCGTCGGAAGATTGAGATCTGCGATTGCTTCGACCGTGATCGTGACAGGGGAAATGCTGTGAGGGCAAGAAGCCAAAGTGCCAGAGGCAATTTCATTTATGCCGAATGCGCCCATATTGCCAGTGTTGCGATTGACAATAATTTCGCACGCATCACCGATGCCGTCGAGATCGCAGTCGTTCTGGTCGGGATTTGCCATCGTTGGGCAGTTGTCATTGGAATCGGTGACGCCATCGCCGTCGCTGTCTTGGGCGATGGCGTTGGAGGTAGACACTCCCACCGAAAGTGCGAAGACCATCAAGAGAGAGTGCAGTGGGCGAAAATAAAACTGGCGAAAGTGTGAAGTCATCGACATGATTGCCTCCTGGAAGAACCCGAACGAACGAACAGTACTTGAAAGATAATCCAAGAGTTGCAAAAGTCCAAAAAAACTATGGCAGAAAGTGCGAAATGACTCAAACGCACTTCAAGATTCAAAAAGTGAGACTCCAAACAGCCTGCGGGCGATTTTTGCCAACGGGCGCAGAGAAAAAACGATTTGCTCCCTCCGCGGCGAAGGCCGCGGAATAAATCACGCCCCCCGAGTCGTTTTTTTGCTTTCAAAAAAATTTCCACAGCCGTGGGGGTAAAACAGCATCTTTTGCACGGCCCCCCCACCAGCTTATTTTTTCGGCAGCAAACCGCCGAGAATTGCCCTGAAATTCTCGCCAAAAACAAAGTTGTGCTCTGGCAAATCAAGACCCGCGCGATTCTGATCGACATGACTGAAAATAATTTCAGTGCGACCGATGTCGATCCATCCTCCTCCACGGTGATCAAATCTACTGATCGTGCCTGTGGTTGATGCGCCCATATCATCGATGCGATCAATCTTCGCGTCATAGCGAATCGACTGACCAGGAAAAACATCGCTCTGGAAAATCGCCTCGGTGACCTTCGCCAAGATGACCTTCTCTTTGAATTGCCGCACACTGCCAACCAAGATCCCCGCGGTCTGCGCCATTCCTTCAAGCATCAAACTTGCGGGCATCATTGGTTGCGATGGACCATCATCGCCTTCAGCGAAGTGTTGATGCAGGTGATCTTCCGCAAGCGAAACATTCTTGATGGCCACAAGCCTCACGTTGGGCTCGTGCGATAAAATGGCGTCAATCCAAAGCCAGCGCATTCGTCACGCCGCGCGTCAGGCGGGCGTTCCTGCTTTCAATTTGTTTGCGATAAACTTCACAAGGCTTTCAACCGTGAAAACCTCGGAGACCTTTTCAAGCCTGGGATCAGCGGAAAATGCAGTGAAATCCACATGCGGCATACGCTCCTTCAAGAGCGCAAGACCAGCCGCGTTCACAACGCCATCACTGACATATTTAGGATCATTGATGTTGTCAGGGAAGAGTTCTCCTTGACCAATCTTGAAACCAAACGCCTTCTCGATGCGGAAAACAATATCGAGAAAGTCGATCGACTCGGCGTGCAAGTCGGTGGTCAAGCGCGCAGTTGGAGTGACCTCGTCATCATCAACGCCAAGCGCATCGACCAATACTCCCTGAACTTTTTTGAAAATCTCATCTTGACTCATAGACAAATTGAACCTCCTGTCAAAGTTGAAGCATCCGTACTGGACGCATTGTAAAGCGTCCGCTGACTGCCGTGTCCGAGGACGATATCGCGGATGTCGCAGACGCCGCGGTGGCGGTCTGTGAGTGTCGCAATACCGTCGCACTGCCGCGGAAGACAACGCTTCCATCGTCTGTTTCCTTGTCGACGATCACTTCGCTGCGCAAACCTTCGCCAGGTCGCACGAAGTTTCCGTACCGAAGAGCGCGAACTCCACCAAGCACCATTCGCCGCGGAATCCCATCACCCTTGGTCCGATCGCGCGCTTCCAAGACCAAGCGTGCGGATTGCACAAGGGCCTCCAACATAAAGACTCCTGGCAGGACATGGAACCCTGGAAAGTGATCCTGCAGATATTCCTCGGCCAAAGTCACATTTTTCACTGTGACGGCGCGATCTGGGCCGCATTCAAGAATCTGGTCGACAAGTCGAAAGTGCATCAATCCCAAGGGTAATTGATTCAGGGCGGCTTGTCCTGCCGATAATCAAGAATGGCAAAGAAGTCGCCCATGGCTATCGCACGCCCGAGTAACGGCTCGGGGATTCTCCCTCCCGCATCTATGACCAGGAAAATCCTCTGGTTGGCAGGAGCCGCATTTTGGCTTTATGCCACTGCTTGCCTTGTGAGTTTTTCCAGTTTCGACTGGCCAAGTCACACGGTCGCCGTACAGCAATACCCGCCGAATAATTGGGGGGGACGAGTTGGCGCGGTGTTGGCGTATGGACTCTATGAAGCACTTGGATTTGGAATATGGGTGCTGGTGCTTTGCGGTGGATACGCACTTGGCGTGATCGCATCTGGAAGAGCGATACCACATCCGATTGTTCGATCGATAGGCGCGTGCATTGCGATGCTCTCGGTCTCGGCTCTGCACGCTCTTTGGTTTCCAAACTTTGGTTCATTGGCCGGAGCGGAAGCGGGATTGGTTCCAGGATGGATGGCGAATCAGATTTGGGGACGCTTCGGTCCCATCGGATCAAACATCATTGTGCTTTCAGGTTGTCTGATTGGATTCATCGTGGCAATTGATGAAATTGTTATGGCTCTCCCGGGTGCGCTGGTAAAGGCTGTGCAGGCACTCGATCCAGTTTGGAATGTTGACTATAAGGGAATGCTCGGCCGTGTCTTTGGCGGTCGAAAGGGAACTCGTCTCCAACCAGCGGTTGTTGGTGTTGATGGCGACGAGTTGAATGATGGGGCGGATGTTGCGGAAAAGGAAAATGCGGAGAGTGCGCTGGATCGTCGTCGTCGTCTGGTGCGAGAATCGCGTCAGGCGGCGACGGCGGCCAGCCTTGGTGTTGTTATGGAATCGGATGAGGACGAAGAAGTGAGCGAGGCATATTCGCCAGCCGCGAAGACCAAAGAAGCAAAATCCAAAACGGCGAAAGAGGCAGAATCTGCTGTAAATCTAGCGGAAATTACACAGGAAGACGAAACGCAAGAAGAGGCCGAACCCGCGCGCCCCGCGCTGAGCGCGCAAGATCTTCGAGAGCGAATTGCGCGGATGCCTGTGCGAATGGCGGGCATCAATAAAGTGCTTGCGCGCGACGAAGACATTCCGCGCGAAGTGGATTACACGGGATATAAATTTCCAACTCTCGATCTTCTCGAAGACCCTGAAGAAAACTTTTCCGCACGTATGGAAGGTTTCGTGCGCGAGCAAGCTGGCGTGCTGACAGAAACTCTGCGGACATATCAACTCGATGGTGAAGTTGTTGGAATTGAAAGTGGTCCAGTCGTCACGCTCTATTCTGTGGAACTTGCGCCAGGAACGCGCGTCGCACGATTGGAAACGATTGCCAAAGATATCGCGCGCGCGTTGAGCGCTCCAAACATTCGCATCATTCCAAACATGACAGGCAAGACCGCGGTCGGAATCGAAGTGCCAAATCGTCAGAAGGAAAAAGTTCGTCTGCGAGAATTGATGTCCAGCGGACACGCCGAAGGAATGCGACTGCCAATGTTCTTGGGCAAGGACAGTTCTGGAGAGCCTCTTGTTCTGGATTTGACTCGCATGCCTCACGTGCTGATCGCGGGAACGACTGGGTCTGGAAAATCCGTCTGTATGAACAGCATCATTATGAGTTGGATCTATACCAAGCGACCCGATGAATTGAAGTTGGTCTTGGTCGATCCGAAGATGGTCGAGATGAGTCAATTCGCCGACATCCCCCACTTGATGGCTCCAGTCGTTACGGATATGAATCACGCGGCGGGAATTTTGGAGTGGACCGTTGGCAAGATGGAGGAGCGATATGAACTCTTCCGAACCACCGGTGTTCGTGACATTTTGGGATACAACGGACTGGGCGAAGAGGCGATTTTCGCCAAGTTGAACCCTGTCGATGACGCCGCGAAGGCGAGAATCCCCAAGAAATTGCCATATATGGTCTTTGTAATCGATGAGTTGGCGGACCTTATGTTGACCAACAAGGAAGTCGAGACGCACATCGTGCGCATCGCCCAAAAGGCGCGCGCAGTGGGCATCCACTTGGTGCTTGCCACACAGCGGCCGCAGGCCAATGTTGTGACGGGACTCATCAAGGCGAATATGCCCTGCCGAATCGGATTCAAAGTCGCAAGTGGTATGGACAGCCGAATTGTGCTGGACCAAAAAGGAGCTGAATTGCTCTTGGGCCAAGGCGACATGATGGTCGTAACGCCATCTGGTAGCGGCGAACTTCGACGATGCCAAGGCACGCTTGTCACCGACAACGAAACCCGCAAGGTGGTCAGTTTCTTGAAGGATGTTGCGGCTCCAAGCTTCGAGCGAAGTCTGCTTGCAGTAAAGAGTTCCGCTCATAACTCTGGTCAAGGTTCTGGCCAGGGAAATCCTGGCGAAGGTGGCGAAGTTGATCCCAACGAACGCGACCCAATGTTCGACCGAGCGGTGGACATTCTCATCGAAACTGGCCGAGGATCGGTCAGTCTTTTGCAGCGCCGACTTGCGATTGGATATGGTCGCGCATCGCGATTGGTCGACCAGATGTCGATGGCGGGAATTCTCTCCGACCACAAGGGATCGGTCGCGCGCGAAGTGTTGATCACCGGCGACGATTGGGCCCGGATGAAAGCGATGGAGGCTGGCGGCGAAGATGCCGACGAGATGAGTGGCGAGATGAGTGGCGGGATGAGTGGCGAGATGAGTGGCGAGCGAGACGGAGAGTTGACCGTCGAGCCAGTCTCGGACGAGTGAGCCCCGCAAGTGATAATTTGGCGCTTTTTTGGCGTTTTGCACTTGTTATTTGCCGCCGATCGGGTGTAATGCTTGCAGTTACAAAATGGCGTCGGCGCGACTCGGTGCGAATTGCTTGAAACGGATTTCTTGCACTCGCGGATTGCTGGAGAAAATGCTGAGCGCGCCTCCCAAGGAAGGGTGCCCTGATGATCGCAAAACCTACTCCCGCTCAAACCAATGCATACGACTTGCGTCGCGCCGATGGCACGATGATTTATGGAATGACTCCAAAGGAGATTCGCGCGATGGCGATGGCGAATGACCTGTATGCGGATGACATGATTTGCAAGTCGGGCGATGATCGTTGGCGATCCGCGGCGACACTTTCAGGACTTCCGATTCGTACTCGACCAGAGATTGTGGTGGAGGTTGTACCAGTCAAACAAATTGTTGAAGTGGTTCCTGATCCGCAGGTTGCACAAGCAATTCATCGTGCTGAACAATTGCAAAGTGCGTGCGATCAACTGCTGAACGAGCGTGATGAACTTTTGCAGAGAAGCCAAGATGCCAAGAGTGAGGCTGATCGAGCGAAGAACGAGACTGAACTTGCACGCGGTGAAATTGCGCGGCTGCAAAGTGAAAGCGCCGCATTGATCGGCGAGAACGAACGATTCATCAGAGAGAGTGCCGAGGATCGCGACGAGATCGCGCGGGTGAATGCGACAGCCGAAGCCGCGCGCCGAAAAATAGAGCAAACGCAAAGTGAGATGGAAAGATTGGCCAGCGAAAGCGTGGTGGCTCAAAGCCGTATGGAGAAACTTTCCAGCGTGCATTCGAAAGCGTGCGATGAGATCGATCGACTGCAAAGCGAAAATGGCGAAATTCTGGCTCGATTTGACCAACTTACCGAGCAAGGTGCGCAAGGAATTGCACTCCAGAAGACAATCGATCAACTTCGGCAGGAGAATGCCACGCGAAATCAGGCGGCGCGTGAAGTAGACGAAGCGCACGCTTCCAACACCACGCAGTTGCTTGGAAAAATTCGCGACTTGTCCGAACAAGTGCGCCTGCGACTCGATCCATCTGTCGGACTTGCTTTGGAAGCGGCTGTGCGAGAACGCGAATTGGCTATGCAGAATGCCGAAGAAGCAATCGCGGATCGCGATCAACTTGTTGCGTCGCTTGGACATTCGCAAGATGCGATTCTTGCTGGCGAAGATTTGCGCCGAGCGCACGAAAAGACAATCGCATCGCTCAAGATGACACTCACTGAACATACAGATCAACTGACGCAAACTCGCGCGACGGTTGTTGAATCTCGCACGGCATACGCCGCGTTGATGGCTCGAACCGAAATCGCCGAGGCTCTTGCAAGCGAAGCGGATCTTGCGAAGGCAGAGGCGAAAGCTTGGATTGGTCGAGCGACGGAACAGCGCGATCACGCGATGAAGGAACGCGACGCGGCTATTGCGGATCGCACCGCGGCTTTGACAGAGCGCGATTCGACACGACTTGCTGTTGGCGCGACACAGACTGACTTGGTGAAAGTGCGACGAGATTTTGACACTTTGCGAAGCGACTTTGATTCTGCGTGTGTTGCGCTTTCGGAACAAACCGCGCGCGCCGCTGGACTGGAAAGTGCGATCGCCACGATGCGAGCGCAGAATCAGGAATTGACTGCCGAGCGTGATGGGCGAGTCGAAGATGTTGCGCACCTCAACAAAGAAATCCAACGCGCTGAGCAACAATTGCAAGAGCAGAGTCTTCGTGGCGGCGACTTGATGAGAAAACTGGCGGCAATCGAAGCGCTTGCTGGCGAAATGGAGATCGATCGAGACAATGCGCGAAGGGAATCAGCGGCACTTCATGTCGATCTCGCCTCGGCGCGTGAAGCAGTCGCTTTGGAATCTCAGCGCCAAGCTGGCCTTGAACGAGAATTGGCCGAGGAGCGATCACGAATCGTTGCGCGCGATGAATTGATTTTCCGCGAATCTTTGCGCAGCGAGCAGCGTGAAACCGAGAATCGAAAACTGAGCGCGGATATTGCCGCCATTCGTGCGGACTTCGATACTCAAATGCGGCGAGCTGACGATGCGACTGGACAAGTTGCAGCAGTTCAACGCGATTTACAGGCTGCGAAAGTTCTTGTTGCGGCCCAAACCGCAGAGATGGTCGAAGCGCACAAAGAATTAGAAAACCTGACCAGCCTCGAACAATCTGCGCGGGCGTCGTTGACCGCCGCGAGTCGAGAACGCGACGAACTTGCCGCCGCACTCGCCACTGCTCACGCCGCGGTCGCATCACGCGAACAACAAGTTTCTGCTGAACGCGGTCTGCGCGAGCAAGCCGAAGGAAGTTCGCGTCAACTGCTGGCGAGTTATGAGAAATTGGCCGATGACACGGGTCGACGGATCACTGATCTTGAGATCAAACTTTCAGAAGCTGGCCACGATATTCAGGCAGTCCGTGTTCGGGAAGAACAGTTGATCGCATCACTCGCCGAAGCACACGCGCAATCGAAAATTGTCGCCCAGAAGATGGCGAGCATCGAAGAGCAACGCACTGCGATGACTCGCGACCGAGATTCTCATGCGAAGCGAGCAGGCGCGGAGGCATCCGCACGAGCAGCTGCTGAAGACAAGATCAATGCCGCGAATGAAAGAGCCAACAAAGCCGAGCGTGATGCACGAGCGACGCATGAACGATCCGTCCAAGCGGCGATGATTGCGTTGAGTGGATCGAAGCAGCGTCTCGACGAGGATTATGCACAGTCCAGGGCAGAGATTGATGTTCTCGAGCAACTCGTCGCAGAATCCAGCAAGCGCCTGATCGCTTCGGGCGGAACGATTCCTGGGGTGCCGCTTCTTCCGCGAGATGCGTCTGCGAAAGTTGCAGCAGATGCGAAGGCTGCGGCAGAATCCGCGGCATCACTTGCCGCGCATGTCATGCAGAATGCGGCGCAAAATACGGCGCAGACCGTGCAATCCCCGCGAATCGAAACTCCCGCGCGTCCCGCGGTGCCGCAAGTCAACTTTCGCATGATCGATGGCGGAGTTGATGACATCGCCCCATCTCGGCCACAAGCGGCGCGTTCAAGCAGTGTGCCAAACACAACGGGTCGAATGGGCGGACAGCGTGAGCGAGTCTCCCAGCCGAACTCGCAGAAATCCTCGTCATCATCCGACGACGACTCTAGTTCTAGTCCCACTTCTCAAATCGCAAAACCGCCGCCAATAAATACGGCCAAGCCCACCACAGCGCGTCGATCTGTTTCTCAAGCAGCCGTGGACGAGGCTTGGCTTGACGATCATTGCGCGGCGGATGTCGCCGAGATTGCGCCGCGAACCATCGGACTGCTTGCAATCACCGCGCTTGGGATCGTGATCACCTCGACGATTTCTGCGATCCCAGATTTTCACGCACTCGAAATGCGCGCTGCATTCACCCGCATCGCAGGATGGGTGATCGCAGCGCCAGCAATCATTGCGATCGTGCAACTCATCTCCACTCGATGCGAACCGATTCTCGCTCGTCGAATTCCAACTCTTGCCGCGATGATGCTCTTGATCGCGCCACTTTCAAATCTTGCTTTGGGATCCGCGCCATGGATCGGCGTTTGGCTTGTTGCTGCAATCGCCGCATTGCCTTGGATGATGTGTTATGCCGCGTGGCCAGATGCGAGACAAGTGCAAGAATGTCGATCGAATGATCTGATTGTCAGCGCGTTCGCAAGCCGCGCATCAGCGGCGTTGATGATCAGCGCACTGCTTGCGATCATCGGCATTGCGTCGACATTTGTGCCTTGGACGCTCAGCTCTCTTGCGATTGATTCTGGCGCAATCGCATCCGCCGCGATTGCTTCGCCTGTCGGCGGAATCTTTGCGATTCTTATGGCTTCATTGATTGTCGCATCATTCACTCCATCGCTTCGATCGCACACACCGCTTGCCGCGTGGAGCGCCCTTGCTGTTGGCGCGACATTCTTCGGATCAACTTGCGCATCAGTTGGATTCCAAAGCGCGCTGACAACTATTGCCCCTGCCGCTTGGATCGCGCTCATCGCTGCGTGGTCTGCGATCGCCGCAAGTTCGCTCGCATCCGCGCATTCGCCACGACAGATCTCCGCCGCGATACAAAGAATTATCGAAGATGATGCGCCCTCGCTTGTCGCACACGAGAGAATCAATGCCGCGTGTGTTATGGCGTTGACTGCGCTTCTGCCGATTCTCCCTGCGCTCACAGCCTTCCACCTCGTGCGTGGACGATCGCGCCGTGCCGAAAGTCAACTTCGCTCACTCGCCAACTTCGAACTTTGGTTCGCTGTTTTGCTTGCGATGAATCTCTTGGTCGCTTTCATTTTTACCGCGCCTATTGGGGCTTCTATTTTTCTGGGATTGCTGACAGCGCACGCGGCGATTTGTGTTGGTGCGGCAATCACAGTTGGCGCCGATCGCTTCGTCCGATTTCCATCTCCCGCCGCACTGCTCGCTCGACCTGGCGGCGGACTGGATCTTCCGCTTCCACTCGTCACCGTTCAGCGCACCGCCGAAAATTCTCCACACAGACCCATTGTGCATCCTTGCGGCACAACAACTTGGGGAATCGTCACGCTTGCACTCGGCGCGCTCGCTGTCGCAAGTGTCACACGCAATCCAGCGCTTGTGTTCGCGCTGGGACCAATTGTTGGACTCGCTGTCTGGCTTCCATCTTTGATCGCATCGCGCTGTCGACATCAAGACACGCTTCTACTCAGCGGGCTTGCGACTGCGATGGTGGTGATCGTCATCGCCGCGGGATTTATGCTTGAAACCGCGGTGAATCCAGATGGAATTCCAATGATGGTTGCAATCGCTGGATCAGCCGCTGGAGTCTGGGCTCTGTTGGTCGGCTGGGCATTCAAAGGAATGGATCAACTTGCGACACTTGCGCGAGCTTCTGCGGCGATGGAAGTGGATGAAATGGGCGAAACAATTGCGCCGATAGAACATCCTCTTGCGGCAAGACGCCGCGAAAGTCTGATGCGCCGAGTTGTGATCGGCGCATCGGGAGTGACCACGGCGGTGACATTGATCGCCGCGATTCCAAGTTCGATACCAGTGATTCTTTCGCCATTGCTTATCTGCGGCGCACTCTCAATGTCGCTCGCCGCGACGGTTTGGTTGATTGCAAATCTGCGTGATCGAAACAGCATTATTGCCAACGCCGGACTCTTCACCACGATGTTGGTGGCAAGTTCATTCTTCGCGGCGTTACCGCTTTTCTTTCGCGCCGCAGAGCTTGGCGCGTTCGCTGCGTTGAGCGCGCTTCCCTTCTGCGCCGCAGCAGTCATCTTTGCACTCTTGACCGCGGGAATTCTCAACACGCTTCGAGAACCAAAGTCTTTGATACACGAACGTAAGACGGCAAGGCGCAATTCCGCGCCCAGAAAAACAAGAACAAAACAAAAGCAACTCGCTCTATGAACAACATCACCAAAGAAGTTATCGAACTTGGCTTGGTCGCCGCAATCGAGCAAGCTGAAAAGGGTTGGCGCGAGGGTGGCATACCAATTGGATCCACGCTGCTCAACGAGGATGGGGTGATCATTGCGCGCGGCCATAATCAGCGCGTGCAATCGGGCGATCCAACCGCGCACGCCGAAGTCGACTGCGTACGCAAAGCGGGACGACGGCGGGATTGGCATCGACTGACGCTGATTTCAACACTCTCGCCTTGCGCGATGTGTTCGGGCACAACGATCCTCTTCAAGATTCCCCGTGTGATCATTGGCGAGAACAAAACTTTCCTTGGCGCGGAAGATTGGATGATCAAATGTGGCATCGTGTTGACCGTGCTCGACGATCCTCGTTGCATCGCATTGATGGAAAGAATGAAGCGCGAGAAGCCAGACTTGTGGGCCGAAGACATCGGCGAATAATCGCTCAACCTCCCGAGAGGGTTCTTCGCAAGCCTTCAGCGAAATGAATCACAGGCTCGTATCCAATCAACGCTTTCGCTCGATCAATCGAAGCCATGCTGTCACGGACATCGCCTTGACGCGTCGGCGCGAATTTCGCCAAGATCTTTGTTGCCAAGATTGCGTTCATCTGATCGAGCAAGTCGAGCAGCGTGAACTTCGACCCGCATCCGATGTTCATCATTTCGCCTTGCAACTTTTGCTGGGCAGATCCTGCGAGCAAATTGGCGTGGACCGCATTGTCGACATAGGTAAAGTCGCGTGTTTGTCCGCCATCTCCAAAGATGGTTGGTGAAATCCCCTGGCGCAAACATGTTGCGAACTTTGGAATCACCGCGGCGTACTGCGAATCTGGTCGCTGACGCGGTCCGAAAATATTGAAGTATCGCAAACTGACCGCGGACATTCCATAACAGACGCTCCAGGCTCGACAGAGATGTTCGCCTTCCAACTTTGTCACCGCGTATGGCGAGAGCGGATCGGGCGACATCGTTTCGATCTTTGGAAGCGTGGGAGTGTTTCCATAAGCCGAACTGGATGCGGAATAGACCACGCGACCAACACCACCGTTGCGCGCGGCTTCCAAAACCGCCATCGTTCCCGTGGCGTTTGCTTCTTGAAACTTCATTGGAGTTTCGACAGATGCTGGCACGGATCCAAGCGCCGCAAGATGAAAAACGATTTTCGCGCCCTTGACCGCGCTCTGCATCGCCGACGAATCAAGAATGCTTGCCTCGATGAATGTGACACGTTCTGAACGACGCTCGATGTTCTCGCGCCGACCATTGGACAAATTATCTATGACCGTGACCTTCGCACCTAATTGATCAAGCGCCGCAACAATGTGCGAACCGATAAATCCAGCACCGCCCGTGACGCAAACTTGGCAATCTGCATACGCAGCGCGATGGTGTGAAAGCCAGTCCCAAGCGGCGGGCACTATGAGGTTTTCCAAGAACTTTTGAAGGTCTTCAACGCGGCGATAAACTTTTCGTCAAGACCCTTGAAGGACTTCGCTGCGGCGAGTTCGTCGCGCAATGCTTTCTGTGGTCCGCGGAAATAATCAAGCATATTGCTTTCGAACTGATTGACCTTTTCCTTCGCGACATCGTCCATAAATCCCTTGGATCCGGCGAACATCGAAAGGCATTGATCAATCGTGTCGAATGGAGTGTATTGACCTTGCTTGAGAAGTTCGACCATGCGTGCGCCGCGCGCGAGTTGGCGCGTCGATGCTTGATCGAGTTCGGTTCCAAGCTGAGCGAATGCTTCGAGCTCTCGATACGCGGCAAGATCCAATCGCAGCGAACCCGCGACTTCTTTCATCGCCTTGATCTGCGCAGCTCCACCGACGCGGCTGACGGAGATTCCCACGTTGATCGCGGGTCGCACGCCTGCCGAGAAAAGTTCTGGCTGCAAATAAATCTGTCCGTCGGTGATGGAGATCACAGTGGTTGGGATGTATGCGGAAACGTCGCCTTCTTGCGTCTCAATGATCGGCAACGCAGTCAGCGATCCGCCACCGTTTTCCTTCGACAGCTTCGTCGATCGTTCAAGCAATCGCGAATGCAGATAGAAGACGTCGCCGGGATATGCCTCGCGACCTGGCGGACGACGGAGCAACAAGGAAAGTTCGCGGTACGCAACGGCCTGCTTCGACAAATCGTCATACACGCAAAGCACGTGCTTCGGTCCTTTGTACGAAGGATCCTTGCCCTTCCACATAAAATATTCACCCATCGCGCATCCGGAGTACGGAGCGATGTATTGCATCGGCGCGGAGGATGATGCGCCTGCGTTGACGACGATGGTGTAATCCATCGCGCCATTTTTCTTCAGCACATCGACCACACTTGCGACAGTCGAATCTTTCTGACCGACTGCGACATAGATGCACACGACTGCATCGGGAGTTCCCCAATATTGTCGTTGATTGATGATGCAATCCAAGCAGATCGCGGTCTTGCCAGTCTTGCGATCACCGATAACAAGTTCGCGCTGACCGCGACCCACGGGAACCATCGCGTCGATGGCCTTGATGCCGAACTGCATCGGTTCCTTCACGGGCTGACGCGCCGCGATTCCAGGAGCGACGATGTCGACCTTTCCAGTTTCTGTTGTTCCAAGCGGTGCTCCACCATCAAGCGGCTTGCCCAGTGGATCAACAACGCGTCCAAGCAATTGCGGACCAACGGGAACTTCCAGAAGTCGCCCAGTCGAACGAACAGTATCGCCTTCGCGAACGCCAGTTGCATCGCCGAAGAGCGCAGCACCGACCGTGTCAGATTCCAAGTTCATCACTTGACCCATGACCGTGCCGCCTTGCGATTCGAATTCCAACAGTTCGCCGGACATAACTTTGCCGAGCCCGTAGATTCTGGCAATTCCGTCGCCGACTTCAACAACCTGTCCAACATCGCTGACTTCCAGCGTGCTGCCGAATTGTTCGATTTCTTGGCGAATGACTGATGCGATTTCGTCTGTCTTGATCTTCATAGTTGTTTCCTCTTAAGAACGAGCGTAAAAAAAGTTCAGGCGATGAATCTCTTGGAATCTCCGCGAACGGCGGCGCCTCCAGATTCAATAATGGTTTCTTGCAATCGACGCAGTTGAGTCGCGATGGATCCGTCCACAAGTTGGTCTGCGATGCGCAACTTGATTCCACCGATCATGGTCTTGTCGGCGTAGTAATGAAAAATCGCTTCGCTGCCGATTGCCGAGCGCAACTTCTCGCGCAACAGTGATTCGGTTGCCTCGCCCATCGGTTGGCCATCAACCGTATAGACATCGACTTCCGTCTTGCCGAAAAGTTTTTGCAGAAGCGTGTCATACGCCTGACCCATTGAAAGCAGATGACCAAGGCGACCCTTGTGATTCACGATTCGCACGAAGCGATACATCGAATCGCTGACTCGGCCCTTGAGAACACGATCAATGGTTGCAGTTCGTGCCGCACGATCAACCGCTGGCGATCCGAGAAAAGCGGTGAAGGCTTTGTTTGCACCGATCACCTCGCAGAGCGCGTCAAGTTCGTCGCCGATTTCTTGCGCGCGAGAATTGCCACCTTCTTTGACGGCCAACTCCAACAATGCGTTGGCATAGACGGTGGCGATTTTATCGGTGGAGCTCATCAAAAACTCACTTACTCTTGCTTGACATCGCGGACATTCCTGTCACTGATTCTTCGATCATTCGCTTCTGATCCGCGGGATTGATCTCACGCTTCAAGATGCGACTCGCAATGGAAACTGCCAGAGTTGCGGCGTGAGATTCGAGTTCTGCGATGGCTGCACGCCGCGCATTTTCGATTTCTTCGGCGGCGCGTCGAGCGCGTTCTGCCAAATCCGCTTCGCTCTTGGCTTTGATCTCGTCGCCCATACGAACCGCTTCGGACTTTGCCTCGCGGATCATTTGAGCGGCTTGCTCGAGTGCTTCAGCAAGTTTCTGTTCGAATTCCTTTTGCTTCGATGCGGCAGCAGCGCGAGCCGCTTCCGCGGATTCGATCTCGTGGAGAATCTTTGCATTGCGGTCATCAAGACCCTTGAGAATTTTCGGCCAGACAAATATCCCAAGCGCAACTGCAACCACCGTAAACACCACGATTGTGGTGATAAACGGCAGCAAGTTGAATGCGAGCGGATCAGTAGCGGCGATCAACATCAGACAATCTCCTCAATGATTTCCAAAGGAATCCAAACGATTACATGCGATGGCATGCAAATGAAAGACACTCGGTTCGATCACTTGAAGTTGAGGAATCCGGCGACCACGGCGAAAAGTGCAACACCTTCAACGAGAGCGGCGGTCAAAATCATGTTGATGAAGATTCGAGTCGCCATCTCAGGCTGACGAGCGATGGACTCTACTGCGCTGCCACCGATGCGACCGATTCCAACGCCTGCGCCGATTGCTGCGAGACCGCAGGCCAATCCAGCACCGATTGCTTTACCCCAATTCGCAGCGGCGATTGCAGCGATTGGATCAACTGCATCCGCAGCTGATGCAACATTGACAAAAACGGTTCCGGCGATCAAGGCGAGAGTGAAATGAGCGAGCTTCATAGGTGTCGATTCTCCAGTGGGTAAAGTGCAGTTTTGATACGTGATTCAGGAATGAAACTTGCTGGCGAACATCGCCGGCAAGGGGTGAACAATATACAGATTTCTCCTAGTGTGCGGCGGTCGTGGCAGAAGCGGTATGGCCATCATCGGTTCCGTGCTCAGAATGACCTTCTTCCTCTTCGTGAGCCATCAAACTGATGAAGACGGCGGTCAAGAACATGAAAATGAAGGCCTGCAGAACGGCGACGAAAACTTCGAGGAATGTGATCAAGACCGCACCGATGCCGCTGACGAGGGTGATGCCTCCGACGGCAAATGTTCCAAGACCAGCTTTGATCGCCATCGCGCCGAACATCGTCAGGGTGATTAAGAGTGTGTGCCCAGCGACCATATTGGCGAAGAGTCGAATTGCCAACGCGGCAGGCTTCACGAAGAGACCGAAAAATTCGACAATGAAGATGATCGGAACAACAAGCCAAAGAAAGATCGAGCCGTGAACAAGTTCGTGTCCACCGCACAAATGTTCCAGCCATCCTTTGACTCCAAGTTCTCGGAATCCTTGAAACTGTATAACGATAAATGACACAAGAGCCAATCCACCTGTGACGGAGATACTTGCGGTTGCGGCGCCACCGAATATTGCGGCAGTTTGATGCTCTGCGATGTCGAATTTCTTGCCCATCAATCCATAGATCGCATCTTGGACATCGACGAATGGGATCAAACCAACGATATTCAGCGATAAAATGAAGAAAAATAGCGAGAGCAGGAACGAGAGGTATCGCTTGGTCAATCGCTCGCCCATCACTGGAACCAGCATCTCGTTGCGCAGATACACAACTATAACTTCCACAAGCGCAGAGAATGAACCAATGGGAATGAATCGACGATTACCCATCGCAACTGGACCAGTTGCAATCGACTTTGCCGCCTTGTGCAACAACAGATAGAGGACGATTGCACAACCAATCAGCGTGATCATGCTGAGCATAATTGGCTGATCAAACAAACTGAATCCGAAGAGTCCCTTGTCGACTATGTGGGCGATTGGATCTGACTCGCTTGCTAGAAAAAAAGACATTCGCCGCGTACCTCAAGTCGGAAATTTTATTGCCGCACGCCGCCGACTGCGGCGCGAGGCAGGTTGAATGCGATCATGCCGACTTCCGCAAGAACAATTGCGAAGTAACACGCCCCAACTGCTGCCACAAATTGGCCTTTGTCACAAGGGGCTTGGAAGTATAACGCCAGGCAAACAACAGGGGTCAGTAGCAGGCGAACGACTGTTCCCGCCAGCCAGACCGTGATCAGATCTATCGCGAATCGAGGTCGCCAAGGCGCGGTGATCACCCATCCAAGCAGGGCCACGGGCAGGACCGCAACCACTGCTCTGACAGCCATTTGCCAACCTTCCCATCCCCAAAGTGGGGCGCAGATCGACCAAAGTATCGCGACCGCAAATGCAACAGCGATGATCCCAAACATAACCAAGAGCCAAGGGACTTTCAACAGCGGCCCGAGATTTGAGTTGGGTGAAGATGCTGGATTTGGCGCGGAATTTGGCGTGAAATCACTCATGTTCTTCATCGCTGTTCTTCCATTTTTCCTGCTTCAAGGGCGGTGGCGGTTTCGTGCCTTGAGACTTATCCATTCGGTCGAGTGCGGAATTCAACTTCAGCGCGCCGCGAATGAGCGTGTATGTCGCGACTGCCAAGCCGCAACCTGTCCCGATGAGCGCCCCCAAAGTTTCGTCGCCAAGCCATCTGCCGACGATCCATCCCAAAAACGCGCCCGCCAACATTTCCGTCACGAATTGCCATCCAAGTCCCATCATTTTCCAGCCAATACGCACCTGCGCCTGTTCATCTTGAACGCGCTTGCTTGATGAAGGTCCAATCGAAGATGACTCTTTGGAATCCAAGCGCGCATAGTAATGACTCTTGGCGGTAGCACCCATCTCTGCCCTGCACACGTGAGACCGCTACTATCCTCTCTCGCCATGTCGATCCCCGAGAATGAAATTGTCGATGTCACTCCCAAGCCTCTCACGCTCAGTGAAAGTCTCTTCGTGCCAAGCATCATCAAGGGACTCGGTACGACTCTGCGACATTTTTTCGAAAATGTTGGGCGCGACGGCACGAACAAGAAAAACTTGTGGGTGGTGCAATATCCAGAACAGAAGCGCGACGATCGACCCGTCGAAGAAGGCGGACAATTTCGGCCGACCTTCCGCGGGGTTCATCGACTGAACAAGGACGAAGATGGTCGCGTTCGATGCGTTGCGTGTTTTATGTGCGCGACTGCCTGCCCCGCAAGTTGCATTCATATCGTCGCGGAAGAAAGCCCTTGGGAAGATCGCGAAAAATATCCCAAGCAATTTGATATCGATGAACTGCGCTGTATTTATTGTGGAATGTGCGAAGAAGCTTGCCCAGTTGATGCGATCGAATTGACACCGCACTATGAAGTTTCAGGATTGACCCGCGCGGAGTTGATCTTCGACAAATCGAAGTTGCTCGAAATCTATGATCACACAGTTGCTGAAAAGCCAATGTGATCGCGAGTGTTCTGCGGATCGACTGGATTTCTGATTTTTATTTCCCGAACATCTTTTTGAATGTATCGATCGTGCCACCAATGTTTTCAAGCCCTTTGCCGATCTTTTTGGCGTTGATTGCCGATGCATCAAAGACCATCTTGACCTGACTTTGCAGCGGAACTGGCTTGCCATCGACATCACCAAGAGGTCCTGACAGCGTGATGTCGACTTGGACAAGATCGCCTGGATCTATCGGCAATTTCTTGATCGCCTCGCTGAGTTGTTGCGCGGTCGAAGAAAGCGCGCCAGACGCGCCACCGATTGATCGACCAAGCGACGAAAGCGGATATCGACACGTGATCGCATTTGCATACGGCGGGGTCTTGCCAAGGTTGATATCGCCAGACAACTTCAGCACCTGCTGCCACTGATCGCCAAATTTGCCTGCTTTCACAGTGAAATCTTTGTATGTCAGAATTCCCTGTCGTGTGGTGATCACCAGCGGTTCGATGCGCGCGGGGATCGTGTCGGACTTGGCATCTTGCGCCAGAGCCAACATTCCAAGAAATTGATTGCTACGCACAACTTCGACATCTCCCACATCGACGCGAGCATCAAGATCAAGTTTCGCCAACTGTCCATCGAGCGGATACGCAGCTTGCGAAACTTGCAATCGAATCGGTGGCGCTTTGCGGATATCCGCCAGAACTGGATTCATCGGCTCAAGAAGTCTGCGTTGCAGAACCTTATTGATTGTGAATGAAACATTCAGCGGATTTGCCGGAGTAATAAACACCATTCCACTTGCGATATCAACCTTGGGGGCGATGACTGACAAATACTGCGTCGTCAAATCCGCCTTGACCACCGTTGTCTGAATTCCGTTGGCTGCGGTGACAACATTCGCATCAACAGATGCGTCGATTTCAGGACCAAGCGCCTCGACCATTTGTCCACCCTGCCCTGCCGCGGCATCGACGATTGCCGTCGGAACTTTCACGCAGCGAACTTGCGCGGTCCACGCGCCGGCGAGTGCATCGAAAACTCCAGCGGCATTGGAAAGTTTCTGCCCACTTGCTTGCGCTGTGATCGATCCTGTCTTCTCGCCGCCGCTTGTCAGCGAAAGCGTCATCGAATCTGATAATCGAGGCGATTTGATATCCGCGTGCGTTGCGCCGAGCGCAACGATTGGCTTGCCTTTGGGCTCGACTTCGATCGCGGCGAGATCAAGCGAAAGATCGCAAGAACCATTGAGCATTCCACTCGCAGGCATAATCAGCGATTTGATATGCGCGCTGAGATCAATCGATCCCAAACGAGTCAACGCCGCAGATGCGTCCTTCGTGCCATTCATCCAATCCACCAATGAAAGTGCGAGCGCGCCAGGAATCTTGACTTGCATTTCACTTGCTTGAAGCGTGAGCGGATTTGCAACTGCACCCCCACCTGCTCCAGCCGAAGCAGCGCCTGCAAAGAGCGAGCGCAAGTCTCCGCTTGCCGCAATTCCAAGGGAAATCGGCCCTGGAGCGGAATCGCCCACTTGAAATGTTCCATTGAGACCAGCATTCAATTCCCGATCAAGTCCCGTTGACTTCATAGTCAACGCAATCGCTCCCATCGAAAGCTTTGGCTTGCCCGCAGGTTCGATCGCAATCGCCGCGAGGTCCATACGAAGATCGACCGCGCCACTTGTCGCCGCACCAGTTGGCAGCGAGAGCGAATTGATGTTGAACGCGGCGTTGATATCGCCAAGTTGGGTGATGGACTTCGAGAGCGCATCCGATCCACCATTCCAATCCGCCATCGCGATCGCCAACGCGCCTGGAATCTTGATCGACAGCGTGCTGGCCTTGAGCGCAAGCGGATGATCTTTTCCATCGGAGGATGCGCCAAGAAGCGATCGAAGATCACCGCTTGCATCAAGAGCGAGCGAAAGATTTCCCGCCGCGCCAGAACCAACCTTGAATTTTCCTGCGATCGAAGCCTGAGCGCGTTCTGCCAATCGAGGGCTCTTGATGCTCATTGCAATTTTTTCGAATGCGATTGCCGCGCGATTTGGCGGAGCGATGGATCCTGGTTCCACAACAACGCTCATTACAACGGACGCATCCTCCGCACGCCCAGTCCAGCGACAACTTTCAATTTCAATCGATCCGATTATTGATCTCCCGCCGCTTTGTGCAACCAGCGGACGCCAATCAACTCCGGTTCGCAAGCCAAGCGCTTGCTCTACGATTTCCGCTGGAACATCGAAACTTCCAGTGGTTTTTGCGATATCGATCTGCGCAGCAGTTGACGCGCCTTTCCCATCTGCGGCGGCTTTCGCCGGCGTGAGGGTCCCCGAACTCTTCAGCGCCAGCCGAGGCAGACTGATATCCGCTGTGAATGCATCCTTCGTCAGTTCGCGGTTGAAAGAACCTTTCACACTTCCTGGTCCAACGAGCGCCGCGCTGCCTTCGCCAGCATCGATCATTGTCGCCAGCGTGTCACCTTGTGAGATTGCCACATTGAAAGTCGATTGAAACGCAGCGTTTGCAAAGTCTGGCAACTTGACAGTCGCTGCGATTGTTGCGGCGTCCAGTGCAGGCTTGGTTGCATCGGGCATCTTCATTATTTTCAGTCCCACCTGTGCATCAACTCCACCGATCGAACCATCCGGACGAGTTGAAAGAGTTGCAGATGCGGTGACTCCTTGCAATCGACCGCCATGAGTCAGACCAGGTGCGGCGGAAAGATCGATTGCATCTGTTGTGATCTTTGTAGAAATCGTTGCAGGCAGAAATCGACCTGCCGAAATAGAATCCCATGTCCCATTCATCGCCGCAATTTGAACTGCGACGCGCGTCGGCGAAGCAAGCACAACCTCCGGCCCGGCATATCGGGCGACAACCGAAGGTGGAACGATCAACGAGCAATCGATCGGCTGCGTCGAGAAACCGGTGCTGGTCCAATTTATTTTTGTTGCGATGGAAGTCGCACTCAGCCCAAGAGTGACAGAGGCATTTCCCCCTTGTTTTCCGCCGTCATTTTCAATTTGCGCTGCGACATTGGTGATCGCCGCATCCGCCAACATCGAACGCAAGCTTGCATCAAGCCATGGTGCATTCGCGAGCATCATTGGCGAGAGTTGAACTCGACCCTTCGCAGTTGCAGCATCGACTGCAAGTCCTTGTGCATTCACCAGACCTGTGATGACTTGGTCGATTGCGATCGCCGATCCATCGACTGATGATTGAACTTTCAAGGTGATTGACTTTGTCGGATCAGATGACTCCAGAAGAATTGTGGTCGCTCCAACTGCGAATGACATCGTCGGGGAAACTTTCATCGCCATCGGCGCGATCGTCACAGTTGTGTTCATACGGGCATCCTTCCAAGCCATCGCCGCATTGCCCGCTGGGATTGGAAGAGAGATCGCGGAGCCCTGAATTGAAAGAGCGATTGGTGCAGAGACGCCCAGAGTTGGCGGCAACAATGCAGAATCGACCTGCGCGCTGACCGCAAGTCGTTCGATCGTCACAAGATTGCCAGCTTCCGCAAGTCCACCAGTTGCCGTGATCGAAAACTTCTGCGAAGAAATATCCGCGCTGCCTGTTCGTCCTTCCAAAGTGATCTTTGCATTCAATGACGATCCAAGATCGCGCGACGCATTCAAAGGAGCCGGCAGATATGGCGCAAGCGCGGATGTTGGAAGGTTGACCAACGAGATCGATCCTGCGAGTGATCGCTTTGTCGCATCCATCGGACTTGTCGCATCCAAACTGATCGTGGAATTGGCTATTTCTCCGGTGGGAAGTTGAATAACCGTGTTCCCCGAAACGCGAACTGCGTCGGCGAATCTTGCTGAAGTAATTTTCAGCGAAAGCGAATCGATTTCCAGCGGAACTCCCGCGGAAGGAATTGCCAGTGCGCTCGCTTGCAGATCGACATCCATCGACGCGCCATCCATATTGACCGATCCATCCTTTGCAAACAGTCCACCAACCACGCCGTTGAGTGAAAGCGATCCCGTTTTTTCCCCGACTTTGGTCTTGGCGGAAAACGCAGCGCGAACGCCGGCATCTTCAACCGAGAATTTTCCTTTGAGTCCGTCGATTTCAATTTTTGGCTCCGACTGAGAGCCCGTTGCGATCAATTGAAGACTGGCGATTTCCAAGATTGTTCCGCGCAATGTTTCGGCGAGAGAAACGCTTGGCGCTGATGTTGCCTTCGCCTTCGTGGATTGCGGATCCGGCGAAGATGCTGGCTTCGAGGTGACAAACATTTCTGTAAGTGAAAGCGAACCATCGGCTCGGTAGTTGGTCGCAACGATTCCAGAAAGAACAATGTGTGGCGGTTCTGTTTGCCGCGCCAGTGCGATCAATCCATTATTCGCGGTGACATCGAGAGTGATCGACGCGCCATCAGCGCCCTTGATGGAAAATCCTTGAATCACTTGTGGCCCAGACCACGAGAGCGACAAACTCGCAAGCGAAACTTGCCCGCGGACGAGTGGCGATACAAATCCAACCGCCATATTGCGACCGAACGATCCCGAAAGAATTGTCGGCAAGAATGCGATGATTGCACCAAAGAAGACGATGCCTCCTGCGAGTGCGATCAAACCTCTGCGAAGCCATTTGCGGCGAATGTCTGTTTTCATATGGGTCGTTGATTCTATAGATAGAAGGGTCTATATACAGAAGGGGTCACTTCCCCCCAAAGAAAGTCTCCGGATCAGTCCACCAACACCGGCGCGGGCAAAACATGGCTCAGCATTCGTTCGAGCGCTTTTCGTGCGAATTTGCGCGCATCGGGATGCACGCGGATTTCATTCACGATTTTCCCCGCTGATAATTCGTCGAGCACCCAGGCAAGATGCTGTTGGTCAATTCTGTACATCGTTGTGCACAGACACTGACAACCCGAAAGCATTTCAACTTCCACTCCTTGAAGTGCAGCGGCTCGAGACAATCGCGTCACAAGATGCACTTCGGTTGCGACGGCAAACTTCGCCCCAGACTTTGCCGCTTCGATGGTTTGAATGATGTACTCGGTCGATCCCGAGAGATCCGACTTGTCCACGACTTCCTGCGAACATTCTGGATGCACCAAGATTGTGGTTTGATCCTTGCGCGATCGAATTGCATCAATATGCTCTGGACGAAACAGTTTATGCACGCTGCAATGCCCTGCCCACAGGATGACATCGACAGCGCGAATGACTTCTGCGGACAAGCCACCGTGTTCTTTCTTCGGATCCCACAGCGCGGTCTGCGCAGCAACCTTCGCTTTCACAGCGTCGATCTCGGTGATCAAACCCCGCGCATGCGCGGTGTTTCTGCCAAGATGTTGATCTGGCAGAAAAAAGACTTTGATTTTTTCATCCTTCTCTCGGGGCTTGTCGCCACCTTTCAACGCCCATTCAAAAATCTGCTTCGCATTTGAACTCGTGCAACACGCGCCACCATTCTTTCCGACAAAGGCTTTGATCGCCGCGCTCGAATTGACATAGGTCACTGGAATCACGCGAAACTTCTGTGGCTTCTTTGATGTCCCATTTTCCTTCAGCGCAGATTTGATGAAATCCCATGCATCGACTGCATCCTCGTATCCAGCCATATCCGCCATCGAACAACCCGCACCGAGATCGGGCAAGATCACCCGCACGGAATCTTCGGTCAACACATCTGCCGTCTCGGCCATGAAATGCACGCCACAGAAGACGATGAATTCTGTCCCACGCCGCTTGGCTTCGGCCGCAGCGGTCTGGCTCAGCTTGAGACTGTCTCCGATGAAGTCCGCGTGCTGGATGACTTCATCTTGTTGATAGTGGTGCCCCAAGATCATCAAACGATTTCCCAATTCCGCTCGCCGTTCTCGAATGATCTGCGAAAGAGCAGATTCCGATGCGTCTCGATATTTTTGGGGAATCGCAGGCTGCCAAAGCATTGAATGTGATGTTATCCAAGCTTTGGGCCTCATTTTT
>SXGQ01558443.1_pt1 | contig 24982 bp, 20 predicted proteins | sample 3178371 | NCBI WGS metagenome assembly SXGQ01 (sample SAMN11356859, study PRJNA531348) | freshwater metagenome | isolation source: freshwater sample F1-20 | place: China: Fuxian Lake, Yuxi | collected 2017-12-25 | reverse complement strand
ATTGTCTTTAGTTACGGCATCATTGGAACGAAGACCCAATGCAATTGCGCCAGCATGATTGGGTGTTCTGTCTGCCAATTTGAGAAACTCATCGGCAAATGCAGGATCACGATGCTCAATGAAATCAACATTATGGGTATTGATAGTTTCATGTGCGAAAGTTACTATTGCATGAATGTCTTCATTTGTTCCACGAGAAGATCCAATTACCATGATCTCAGAAGGCTTGTATGCCTTGATGATGTCAGCAGCTGCTGCGATAGCCGAATTCCAATCACTCTGCACACCTTTGATCATTGGTTCAGATATGCGTTGCTCATTGACGAAATGATAATTTTCCAATCTTCCTGCATCACACATCCAATATTCATTGACATGCATATTGGTTCTCGGTTCAATGCGTTGTAACTCATTGTCGCGTACTCCCAATTTCACATTACAGCCACGAGCACAACCCGGGCAAATGGAATTGGTGAAACTCATTTCCCACACGCGTGAATGGAATCGGAAATCGATGCTTGTCAAAGCACCGACTGGACAAATGTCTATGACATTCATCGAGTAAGGACTATCGAATTCCATACCCGGAAATGTTTGAATTGTCACATGATCTCCACGCTGCACAAATGTCAGAGCGGGTTGTTTTGCAATTTCATCCGCAAAGCGAATGCATCGTGAACATGAAATGCAACGCTCACCATCAAACAATACATTCGGCCCGAGTGGGACTCTTTTGTCCTTATGATTTTTCTGCTCTATGAAACGGCTCTTTCCATTGGAATGTTTGAATGCATATTCCTGTAATTTGCATTGACCCGCTTCATCGCAAATTGGACAATCTAGTGGGTGATTGATGAGCAAAAATTCCATGATTGCATTCTGCGCATGTTCAGTACGTTGACCTTCGGTATCAACAATCATTCCGTCTGCTACAGGAGTTGCGCAAGCAATGCTCAATTTTGGTCCCCATTGTACAACAACATTACCCGAAGCATCCATCTCGGGTTGCCCATCTGCAGCTTTTTTGGGAAATCCAACATTTACCAAACACATTCTGCAATTTCCTGCAACACTTAAACCGGGATGCCAGCAGAAATGAGGAATTGTTTTCTCTGCATGAAGGGCAGCTTCAATAATGGTTTGGCCAGGGGCCGCTTCTATTCTTTGTCCGTCGATGATAATCTGAGGCATAAATCCATGCTCCGAGTACGGTCTTTGATTGTTCAGTCTTGTTAAGAGATTGATCTCTAAAGAGATACATATGCCAGATAAGGAAAGGATAAAGCCTTTCGGCATGATATGGCTATAATCGTGGTCAAATTACAATTTTTTAGCCAAGCATGAAACATCAAATCTTCCACATCGAACCATTTTTCTGATGTTCCACTGTCATGAAAATGCCGTTTCGGGGCACAAATGCTCCACACCAAGTGTTATACCGCCACATGAACATAATCCTCCATTGGTTTACAACCGATTTACGTCTTCATGATATGCCTTCGCTTCGCTCAGCCAAGGATGCAAATGCACTCTTACCAGTGTATGTTATCGATCCTCAATCAGAAGGAGATACCATGCATGGATTTCAGAGAATTGGTCCTATTCGTAAGACTTTTACTCTGCAAACAGTTTATGCACTCAAAGAACATTTGCAAGCACGTGGAAGTGATCTCTTGATTATTGAAGGTCCATCCGAAATTGTCATTCCTGAACTTGTCGATATCTATGGTGTTGACAGCATACATGTTGAATTGCCATTTGCATCAGAAGAGGTCAAGCGAATTTCAAAAGTTAAATCAAACATTGCGATACCAATTCATCATTTTGAAAGCAGGACATTGTTTCGCGAACATGAATTGCCATTCACATTGGATCAACTCCCGGACATGTTCACAGAATTCAGAAAATTGATTGAGAAATCTTGTGGCTATGCAATTCAATCATGTGATGATTCACCTTTGCCGCCGCTTCCCATTGCATTGAAAAAGCACTCCCTCCAAAACAAGATGCAAGAGATTGAAAATTCTTGGATAACTGACCCAAGAGCAGCTTTTAAAGCCATTGGTGGGGAATTGGAAGGATTAAAGAGATTGCAATATTATTTAGCTGATACTCATGCCATATCTACATACAAAGAAACAAGAAATGGCTTGATTGGTGATCGGTATTCATCCAAATTTTCACCATGGTTGGCATTGGGAGCATTATCTGCAAAGAGAATTATTGAATCCGTCAATACCTATGAACAGCTGTTTACTGCAAATGAATCAACCTATTGGATGAAGTTTGAATTGTTGTGGCGTGAATTCTTTCAATGGACTTTAAAAAAACATGGAGATGCATTTTTTAGGGCAGAAGGAATTCGTGGTAAAAAACAACTCGTAAACCATGATTCCCAAAAGATTGAAAACTGGAGACTTGGTAATACACCCGACAGATTCGTTAACGCCAACATGAAAGAATTGCTGCATACTGGGTTTATGTCAAATCGTGGTAGACAAAATGTTGCAAGTTATTTTGTTCATAATCTCCAACAAGATTGGCGAATCGGGGCTGCATGGTTCGAATCTCAATTGATTGATTATGATGTGGCCAGCAATTGGGGGAATTGGATGTATGTTGCCGGTGTGGGGAATGATCCAAGGCAGGACAGAGTGTTCAATACCAAAAAACAAGCCGAAATGTATGATCCGGATGGAGCATTTCAAGATCTTTGGCTATATGATCACATGGCGAAAAATGAGCGCTGATGCGGTTCTTTCCCGTTTTTTTTGTTTTTTTGTATTGAATTTTCATCTACATTAGTTTCAGTTCACCCGTTTTTGGAATTGTAATGTCACAATATCATTCCTATATCGCAATTGAACATTTATCCAATTACATTGGGAAGGAAGTAACCCTCAATGGTTGGGTTTCAGACAGAACCGATAAAGGCAAATTGTGCTTCATCAAATTGCGTGATGGATCTGGGATCGTGCAATGCGTAGCATTTAGGCCAACAATAGGTGATGAACTCTTTGAACAAGCTAAATCCCTAACCCAAGAAAGTTCCGTGTCCATTACAGGTACTGTCAGGGCTGAATCCAGAGCGCCAAGTGGAGTTGAACTCGATATAGTAAATGTAAAAATATGGCAAATAGCTAAAGAATACCCCATAACACCAAAAGAGCATGGCACTGAATTCTTGATGCAACATCGTCATCTTTGGCTTCGCAGCACTCGCCAAAACGCGATCATGCGTATCCGTGCTGCTGTAATCAAAGCAATTCGGGATTTCTTCGACGGGAATGGCTTTAAATTAATGGATTCGCCAATACTTACCCCAAATGCATGTGAGGGTACTTCTACATTATTTGAAACAAAGTATTTCGATTTGGGAAGTGCTTACTTATCCCAATCAGGTCAATTATATGCCGAAGCAAGTGCCATGGCACTCGGAAAAGTGTATACATTCGGTCCAACATTTCGCGCTGAAAAATCCAAAACACGTCGTCATTTGACCGAATTTTGGATGGTCGAGCCGGAAATGGCATTCTTTGACTTGAATGATGATATGGATTTGGCCGAGGATCTTGTTGAATACATTGTTCAGTATGTGTTGCAAACATGTCAAAAAGAATTGGCTGCCATGGGTCGCGACATTTCAAAATTGGAAGCGATTCGCCGACCATTCTACAGAATGAGTTATACCGAAGCTGTTGAATGGCTGAATAAAAATGATGTGAAACTCAATAAAAAACAATCCGATGGTTCTGAAATTCAAATAGATTTCCCTTGGGGCGAGGATTTTGGTGCACCACAAGAAGAAGCAATCATGCAGCAATTTGATAAACCCTGCATCATTCATCGATACCCAGCAGAAGTGAAAGCATTTTACATGAAACGTGATCCTGATCAGCCAAAAGTAGCATTGGCCATGGACATGCTTGCTCCCGAGGGCGCAGGTGAAATAATAGGTGGAAGCCAAAGAGAAGATGACTTTGATGCTCTGCTTTCTCGCATTGAACATGAAAAATTGCCTCGAGAAGCATTTGAATGGTTCCTTGATTTACGGAAATATGGTTCGGTGCCTCATTCAGGATTTGGTCTTGGCGTTGAGAGAACAGTCAAATGGATTTCAGGCGCGGAACATATCCGCGAAGTGATTCCATTCCCAAGAATGATTTACAGAATAGTTCCCTGATTTTACAGGCCGGTTTTTCCGGCCTTTTTTGTCCCCATGAAACTTTCACTCTATAACACCCTCACAAAAAAAATAGAACCATTCGAGCCATTGAATGATGCAGAGGTTCGTATCTATTCATGCGGTCCGACAGTGTATGATTATGCGCATCTTGGGAATCTTAAAGCATTTTTGTTCCCGGATATTTTGCAGAGAACATTGCGTATTGTCTGCGGCTATCGCGTGAAATGGGTGATGAATATTACGGACATTGATGACAAAACAATTCGTGATAGTGCAATAGGAAGTGAGCGTTGGAATCCTGCATTTGGTGAACAAAGTCTTGATCCAAAGGTCAATTTAAAAGTACTAACTTCATTTTACGAACAAGAATTTCGTAATGATCTTGCGATGATTGGCATTAAGCACAGTGATATTTCGATAATGCCTCGAGCAACTGATTTCATTGCTGATATGCAAGATTTGATTCGCAATATTCATGATAGTGGTTATGCATATATTTCTGAAGGGAGTGTGTATTTCGATGTTGCGAAATGGCGTGAAAAAGAGCATTATGGAAGACTATTTGCAATTGATGTTGAGCATTTTAAGTCCGGTGTTCGTATAGATGCAGATGAATATTCTCGTGAACATGTCAGTGACTTTGTATTATGGAAAGCCGTAAAAGATGCTGAGCCTTTCTGGGATTTTACTGTAGCTGAGCAACAGCTTCCGGGAAGACCAGGGTGGCATATTGAATGTTCAGCGATGGGTCATGCATTGCTTGGACTTCCATTTGATATTCATACCGGTGGAGTTGATCTGCGATTTCCTCATCATGAAGATGAAATAGCTCAGAGCAAAGCGGGATATGGTCAAGAAACTGCTCAGTTCTGGTGCCATAATGAATTTCTCGAAGTAGAAGGTAAGAAGATGAGTAAATCTTTCGGAAACTTTTATACCTTGAGAGATTTATTGGACAAAGGTATGGATCCCATGGATATTCGATTCTCAATGGTAAATGCACAATATGGGTCCGTCTTCAATTTCACGGAATTTGGTTTGGAATCTGCTTCAAAAGCCAGAAAACGTGTTCAGGAATATATCTATTCTTGCTTTGAAGGAAATTTAGGTCATGATAATCATGCAGAAGAATTGCATCGTTTGAAGCAAGATTTCTTCTCAGCATTGTGCGATGATTTACATATGCCAAGAGCAATTGAAGCATTGTTTACTTTCATGAAGATGTGTCCGGCACAGGCATTGTCTCATCGTGACAGACCGGCATTTTTGGAATTGATTCATGATATCAATGAAATTGTTGGCGTATGGACAATCGCACCTAGACCGGAGATGGATGAAATTCCTAAAGAAGTGAAAGAACTTGCACAACAACGATGGGATGCAAAAGCATCAAAAGATTTTACTAAGGCAGATGTTCTCAGAAAAGAAATTTCTGCACGTGGCTATGTGATTAAAGATTCCAAAGATTCATATACCATTCTAAAAGAAGAATGAATTCCATTGGTATCATAGGTTATGGAGCATTAGGGGCATCATTGGCTCATGTACTTCGCAATGCCGGTCTTTTGTCATGGATATATGTGAAAAATGAAGATCGCAGATTGCAAGCACAATCTCTGTCGGTGCCAATCTTGAATTCTATTGATGCTCTACCTGTGAATGATTGCAGTATCATTCTTGCTGTTCCGGATTCCTCCATATATGAAATTGCTCAGCAAGTGCATACCTTATATGCCGGAAAAGGGTGCCATGCATTGATACATTGCTCTGGATCACTTGGTATTGATGTTCTCAAAGGTAAAGACACATCAATCAAACTGATTGCGATGCATCCATTTCAAACAATTGCCTCTTATACCGATCTTCCAAATACACCTTGGGGGATTGATTGCGATGCATCGGATCTTGCTGAAGTATCAAGGTTGATTGAATCCATAAATGGTATACCTCATACCCTTTCGTCTCGTGTGAAAGCTAATAAGTCTTTATATCATGCAACGGCAGTTGCATCTTCCAATCTTCTTCAAATGTTGATTGCTCTGACCACCGCCATGGCTGATGAAGCGGGAATACCATCAGAACTATTTTTACCTAGCATACAAACTACAACATTGAAAAGAGCGCATGATTCGCTGAACAATAAACAATCTGTATTGCATGATTTGACAGGTCCGCTCATTCGTTGTGATATTGCAACTATACAAGCCAATAGAGAAGCAATTAGACATATTCCTGGTTTGGATGCAGTATATGTGTCCCTTTGCAAGGCAGCAATTCCACAATTGAAAGCGATGCAAAAACTAACTGATTTCGAAACCGACATTTTGATGAATGCTTTGAACATTCAAGTGTTCAAGGAATAAATGCTTGATGAATTCGTATCTTTGCGAATACTATTCTGGAGTTGAGACATGTTGATTCGTGTATTCATTGTATTCTTTGGATTGACATTATTGCTCGCCGATCCGGCTGATGCATATGCGCGTAAAAAGCGCAGGGTGTACAAAAAACGAAGTGTGGTGTTGAAACCAAAGAAATTCATTCATTATGATGGGAATTTTTCCATTCTATTTCCATCTTCTCATGGTGAGATTAAAGGGGACACTTCCAATATATCAACGACATTCGGTCCTACAGAATTTTATGCCTATGTGTCAAATGGTGTGCAAAGTGCATCCATGATTGCATTTTATGAATTGGATGTAAAAAAAGTACAAGAAAAAGACTCTGTATTGGCAAAAAATAGCAAAATCCTTTTGGATTCATTGCAACAACAATTGATTGCCAATCTTGGTGGAACAATGCAAAGAAAAGTAAAGATAGTTCGAGAAGGGTTATATCATTCACGGATTGCATACTTCACTGCCAAAGGTGAAGGAAACAAAACAGTGTATTTCAAATGTGAAAATGTCTATGCTCCACCAAGAATCTATCAATTACTCTATCAATCATCAATTAAAAATGCTACGGATAATGCTGAAGCAAAGAAGTTTTTTCAATCGTTCTCTTTGAAAAAGAAATGACCTTATTGAAGGATGCACGGATATATGTTGCCGGACATCGTGGTCTGGTTGGTAGTGCTATTCTTGAATCATTGCAGGAACAAGGGTATTCCTCATTGATTACAGCAGGAAAATCTGATTTGGATTTATGCAATCAGCATGCTGTTTTTTCATTTTTCAAGAAAGAAAGACCGGAATATGTAATCCTTGCAGCAGCAAAAGTTGGGGGCATTCATGCAAATAGTATCTATCCGGCTGAATTCATTCATGATAATATGGCAATCGCATTGAATGTCATACATGCATCTCATCTTTATGGGGTGAAAAAACTCATTAATCTTGGTTCTTCCTGCATTTATCCAAAATTGGCGGAACAGCCAATTAAGGAGACTTCTTTACTCACAGGTCCGCTCGAACAAACCAATGAAGCATATGCTCTTGCAAAAATCGCAGCTATTGGATTGTGTGAATCATATCATAAACAATATGGTTCAAACTTTTTGTCACTCATGCCTACTAATCTCTATGGTAGTAAAGACAATTATCATTTGATGCATTCTCATGTGATTCCTGCAATTATTAGAAAGTGTTTTCTTGCCAAATATGTATCAGAAGGAAATATTGAAGCAATTCGAAAAGATGTCTCAATTGGCATTCCAAGTGATTGGGATATTTCGTCCGATAAACAATTACTCGCATCTTTGGATGGCATAGGTATTCGATCACATCAGCTTACATTATGGGGAACAGGAAAGGCACGCAGGGAATTTTTGCATGCAAAAGATTGTGCGCTAGCCGTCCTTCATTTTCTTCAATATGTTGATGCAAATCAACAAGATCGCTGTTATAATATCGGTACCGGAAATGATCTTGAAATTCAAGAAATAGCTGAGATGATAGCATCGATAGTTGGCTTTACAGGCAGTTTGGTTTTTGATGCTACCAAACCAGATGGTACTCCCAGGAAAGTGTTAAATGTTGAAAGAGCGCATAAAGCAGGCTGGAAGTATTCAATTGCATTGAACGATGGTCTAAAATCGGTTATAGAGGAATATCGCATAAAGGGACCGGAACATGCTCGATGATCAATCGCGAACATATGATAGATTCCTTCCTGCAATGCTGTTCATCTTTGGATTATTGATATTCTCGCCATTTCTTGGATCCGTGCATTTATTCGACTGGGACGAAATCAACTTTGCCGAAGCAGCAAGAGAGATGATTCTCACCGGAGATTATCTAAGAGTCCATATTGACTATCAGCCATTTTGGGAAAAGCCCCCTTTGTTCTTGTGGATGCAAGCATTCTCAATGCACATATTTGGCATCAATGAATTTGCGGCACGATTTCCAAATGCACTCTGTGGTGCAATCACATTACCCATATTGTTCCTTCTTGGCAAACACTTACAAGGACGTACCATAGGACTTTTGTGGTCAATGTTGTATGCAGGCTCATTTTTGCCGCATTTCTATTTCAAATCAGGAATTATTGATCCTTGGTTTAATCTTCTCATCATACTTGGCGTATTGATGCCGGCTTTTCCCGCATTTAGGCAACGCAACATAGTTTCGGCTTTGGTCAGTGGTGCGTGCATCGGTCTTGCAATACTCACAAAAGGACCGGTTGCCTTAATTATTTCTGGAGGAACATTCTTCATACTGGCTGCAATCGATATTGCCAAGACAAAAGAAATCAGTGGATTCTATCAAAGAATAAAATGGCTTGCAGTCATGACATGCAGTTCGATCATTATGGCTTCATTATGGTTTGGTCTTGAAATAGCCCAACATGGCACTTGGTTCATGGAAGAGTTTATTCGATATCAGATCCGATTATTCTCAACAGGTGATGCCGGCCATTCCGGACCATTCTATTATCATGCAATCATATTGCTAATAGGTTGTTTTCCCGCTTCGGCTTTTGCATTGAAAAAATTATTTGATCGTTCTTCGGCTTCACTTGATATACGTTTGATGATGATTGTATTTTGGCTGACATTGATCTTGTTTTCGATAGTTAAGACAAAAATCATTCATTATTCCTCTCTGTGCTATTTGCCTTTGACATATTTGGGCGCTGTTGGTTTAAGACAAATACTTGCTACCCAACATATTCGTAGAGCATTGAACATAGGCTTATTGTGCGGCATTATATTCTGGACGATGGTATTACTTGCCGTACCGCTTATCGGATTAAACCTTCAATCAATTCTTCCTTTGGTAAAAGATGAATTTGCAAGAATGAATCTTTCTGCACCTGTATATTGGAGTGGGTTTGAATTGGGCATCGGAATGATATATTGCATTATAGGAATCATTGGATGGTCCTTTCTGCGGAAACAAACCATGATGGAAAAAGGAGTGCTATTGCTAACTTGTTCCACGATAATTACATTACTGACATTTCTTCCTATTATAGCGCCGAAGATTGAAGGCTATACACAAGCATCACCAATTGCATTTTATCAAGGAATGCAAGGGAAAGATGTGCTATTGTATCCTTCCGGATTTAAAAGCTATGCACATTTGTTCTATTCAGGCAAGCTCCCACCAAAGGAGTTTCCTGAATATGCCCGACTGTCAGATGAAGAATTAATGAATGGTGCATCGAAAAAGCCCGTATTTTTCGTGGCAAAAATCAAAAGAGCACAAGAACTGCTGCTTGATCCGCGTGTTAAGCCCATCCATGAATTGCATGGATTTACCGTTTTCCAAGTGCAATCCCAACATGTGAGCAAACAACGATGACATTATCATCTCTATCCCTTTGCAGAATTGCTGTCATATCCCATGATCTGCGCATTGCTGATATTCCATACAATGTGGAGCGTCACATTCATGCCATGAGAGAAGCAATCTCCAATGGTGCTCAAATGATAGTGTTTCCTGAGTTATCCACCACCGGATATACCTGCGCTGACTTATTCTTTCAAGAAGAATTGATATCCTCTGCAATGAAAGGAGTATGCTCGATTGCTGAACAAGTTCCTGCGGGTGTTATTGTGATTGTCGGTGTCCCTATACATCATGAAGGAAAGTTATACAACTGCGCTGCAGTTCTTGAAGGTGGTACAATTCATGCATTGGTACCAAAAACAATCATTCCAAATCATCATGAATTTTATGAAGCACGCTGGTTTGTTTCAGGTGATGAGTTACAAGAAGACAGTCTGATAATACTGAATGACGCTTCAGGAAATTCCATTGAATGCTTATTGCAGTCACATCTTTTGTTTAGAACTGGGAAGATTGTTTTCGGTATTGAATTATGTGAAGATCTGTGGAGTATGATTCCTCCTAGTTCTCTTATGGCGGAACAGGGTGCATTCATCATCTTGAATCTATCAGCAAGCAATGCATTGGTAGGAAAGGAAGCATATAGAACTTCGCTTGTTACCATGCAGTCTGCATCAACTATTAGTGCATATGCATATGCATCTGCGGGGCCTTCCGAATCAACAATGGATACTGTTTTCTCCGGTCATATCATGATTGCTGAAAATGGGGTGATCATTGCTGAAGATGCAGGATTGTCATTTGACACAAAAATAATCTATGCTGACATCGATATCGATGTGCTACTTCATGAGCGGCGTACTTTGTCTCGTACACAGGCATCACATGCAATGACATTCACGGTATTTGAACTCCCACTTCTTCGTGATGTAGAAGTTGATATGCTTCATAGAGTGATTGATCCGATGCCATTCATTCCTACCAAAGATGCCAATGACAGGTTCCACGAAATTCTTCAAATTCAAGCAATGGGTTTGGCGGGAAGACTAAGAAAGACCGGTATCACATCCATGATAGTAGGGTTATCTGGTGGCCTTGATTCTACACTTGCACTGATTGTGTGTTTGGAAGCATGTTCAATTTTGAATATAGATAATTCAAATGTCATAGCGATTACGATGCCCGGACCGGGTACATCGGATAAGACTTTGGAAAATGCACGATTATTGGCGAACACAGCAAAGACAACTTTTAGAGAAATTCCGATTCACGATGCAGTATATCAGCATTTGCGAGATATTGGCCATGCTGAACAAGATCATTCGATTGTTTTTGAAAATGCACAAGCAAGAGAAAGAACGCATATTCTCATGGACTGTGCCAATCAACATGGTGGACTTGTGATTGGTACGGGCGATATGTCCGAATTGGCACTTGGTTGGTGCACATACAATGGTGATCATATGAGTATGTATGGCGTTAATTCAGGTGTTCCAAAAACATTGGTGAAACATCTTGTTGAGTATTATGCAGATAGCCACGAAGATGAACATATGCGCAAAGTTTTACGGGCAATCCTTGAAACACCTGTTTCACCTGAATTATTGCCACTTTCAGATAAAGGTGAAATTGTACAAAAAACAGAAGATATCATTGGTCCTTATGTCCTTCATGACTTCTTTTTGTATCAAATGATGCGTCATGGTTTCGGGCCAAGAAAAATCATTGCATTGGCTTATCAAGCTTGGAAGCATGAATATTCAAAGAAAGAAATAGCTGGATATTTACGATTGTTTTATCAACGTTTTTTCAGTCAGCAATTCAAACGCTCAAGTATGCCTGATGGCGTAAAGGTAGGATCCATTGCTTTGTCGCCCCGAGCAGATTGGCGAATGCCAAGCGATGCTCATGCACGAATATGGATCGATGAGATTAATGCATTTCTCTCATCAATATGATGCACTCATCAGTGTTTGAATGCCGGGTAGGTTGTGGTGCATGTTGCATCGTGGTGTCGATTAATAGTCCTTTGCCGGGAATGCCACATGGTAAGCCTGCAGGAATACGTTGCCTTCATCTTACACAAGAAAATCATTGCTCCCTTTTTAACTCCCCTGAAAGGCCACAAGTGTGTTCTTCATTGAAACCAATGAAAGATATGTGCGGAGAAACAAATGAGGAAGCATTTCACATATTATCGGTTATGGAAATTCTGACCGACCCATATCGCAAGTCATAGGAGTAAACAATGGGTGCTATCATACAGCCCGAACAAATTGAAGAAGTATGGAAGTCGATGACAATGCTTGATGAGAAAGCTTCTTTGGATATCGTAGATACATTTGAACTGCATCAACCTGCATTGCTTGAATATCTCATGTCTCCCCCGGAAGAGTTTACTGAAGCAGAAGCTGAAAACCTGATGTATGCAGGGATTGTCGTTTGGAAAACATTTGACATGTATGGACCGACAATCACCAAAATTGAAGAAGATGAAATTTATGCGATCGAGGATAATAATATTGATGTTATGATGACATTGGAAGGGGAGTCGGCAGGTGATGGCATTGCTGTCATAGAAAGAATGCTTGATGCATATCCACAGCCTCATGTTTTGGCTTCAATAGCGGAAATTCTTTTGGTAGAAGATGAAGAAGATGATGAAGAAGATATGATATCTGATCAAGCCAGAGGCACAATGATGCTTGTTTTGAAAACTGTTCTCGACGCATTGATTGCCGCTGAAAAACCATGATCCTATTTTTTGCTCTTTGTGAGTAAATCAAGCGTGCCTTTCACTTGAAACAATGAACGAGCGATATTCGATTGTTCGGCCACCATATTCTCATATCGTCTGCTTTCTTCTGTGATTTCTGCCAAATACCGAGTGCGGTCTGCCGGTATAATAGAACTCTTTTGAGCATTCAATGTTCTTTCTTCAACATGAAATGCGAAAGCAGTGTTTGGAAGCGACGTGAATCGATTGACAATCGCAGCATAAAGCCCATTGACTCCTGCATCATTGAACTGTGATGCAATCGTCCCGAATACGGGCATTGATTCTGGCTTTGCATCCCAAACTTGCCTTGATCGCTGATATTGCTTACGAACATCTCTCAAAGCATCCAAAGAACCCCTTTTATCGAATTTATTGATTGCAATCAAATCAGCATAATCGATCATATCGATTTTTTCAAGTTGAGTGGCTGCGCCAAATTCAGGGGTCATAACATAGAGTGAAACATCCGCTATAGAAGTTATTTCGGAATCACTTTGCCCAATCCCTGCAGTTTCCACGATGATGAAATCGAATCCAGCATAACGCATGAGTTCGATCGCGGTTTTTACATTTGGATTAAGTGCGATATTGGCCTGCCTTGTTGCAAATGACCGCATATATACTCTTGGATTACTTACCGCATTCATACGAATGCGATCACCCAATAATGCTCCTCCTGTTTTTCTTTTTGAGGGATCAACGGAAAGCACAGCCAAACGTAATTCAGGATTATCCTCAAGAAATCGTAGTATCAATTCATCGGTCAATGATGATTTACCGGCTCCACCTGTACCGGTGATTCCTAAAACAGGAATTGAAGAAGAATTTTCAGGTAATTTTTCCTTGACCATTTCAGATGTAATGATCCCCCTTTCAATCATTGAGATGCCTTGAGCAAGGGCTCGTGGATTCTTTTCAAGCATCTTGTTCCACAAATCTGCTCCGGAATAGGTATCAGGTGTTTCAAAATCGGATTGTTCTAGCAAATCATTGATCATGCCTTGCAAACCGAGAGATCTTCCATCATCGGGAGAATAAATCCTATTGATACCATATTCATGCAATTCTTGGATTTCAATAGGGAGTATCGTTCCACCTCCGCCACCAAAAATCTTGATATGCCCTGCATGTTTTTCCTGCAAAAGATCATACATGTATTTGAAATACTCCACATGGCCACCCTGATAACTTGTCATTGCAATGGCTTGGGCATCTTCCTGTATGGCGCAATCCACAACTTCCATTGCTGCTCGATTATGCCCAAGATGGATCACTTCAGCACCTGATCCCTGAATGATACGACGCATAATATTAATTGCGGCATCATGCCCATCGAACAGCGAAGCTGCAGTTACAATACGCAATGTATTCTTTGATTGATATGGGGTATGTGGTAATGACATAATAAACTCAAAATCTTGATATGTAAAATTACGAAAACCATCCAAAGTATCAGGTGCGCATTCTGAAGATATTGAGGATGGCGATTGTGAAAAAGAGCATATTCGGGAACCATCCAACAAGCATTGGATCCATATCCATGGAATATCCGATATTCTGACCAATTTTAGTGAATGCCAAATACAGAAACGATACAACCATGGCTGTAGCTATTTCTAGTGCGAGTCCACTTTTTTTACGAATTGCGGAAAAAGGTATGGCAAACAAGATAACAATGATATTTGCAAAAGGGAAAGCATATTGACCATGATATTCAATCATCTGTCGGCGAGTATCTTTACCTCCTCTTTCCAATACTGAGATATATGCTCTTTGTTCGTCAAAATTCAATTCATCAGGTGTTTGCTGCATGCGTACTATGTCATCATGTCGAGTTGCCAGCTTGATAGGCATTGAATCATGTGATAAAAATCGAATAGAAAACGATGAATCTTCTGATAGTTTCCTTTCATGGGCCTTTAGAGCAACCCATTGCTTTGCAATTGTATCCCATTGTAATTGTTCGGCATCAATTCTATTTTTGATCCTAGGATGCAATTCAGAAGTGTACTCTTCTATGATGACCCCTGAGCCGATTTTTTGGATGCCATCATAATTATTCATGATGACATTTTTTGTATCCGTATCTCTGAGGTATACATTGAATAATGTGGAAGATACTTCATGCTTTTTCAATTGATTTCTTTCAATGGCTAATTTCTTCGCATTTGATTCAGGAACAATCCAACCATTGAAATAAAGATGTCCGCCGGTTATGCAAAGACTTACAATAAATAGTGGAAACATCAACCGATATAAACTCATACCTCCCGATTTCATTGCTGTGATTTCATTGAGATTGGACAATTTTCCAATTGAAAACAATGCTGCCATGAGCATTGCAATAGGGGTGAGTAATTTGATTATTTCAGGTAGAAAATGCAGATAATACGAAGCAATGGTATCTATTGAAATGTTCTGATCGATGAATTTATCGAGTGTCTCCATCACATTTACAATCAAGAAAATGATGCACAAGGCAACAATGCTGAAGAAGAATGTCGCAAGGAATTGACGGATAATATATCTGTCTAGAATGGTCATCGAGAAATATCCTTGGGTGCATGATCAATGAATTCACGAGTATTCAATAAAAATGCTTCTCTGCATGCCAGCATGGTGGACAGCATGACTAGATTTCCATTCACATTTCTTCGAATATGTTCCATTGATTGTTCTAATTGGTGGAGAATTGCATGATAGTCGGCATCAGGGAATGCAGATGCAAATTTTCGTATGGAGTCAATTTGATCAATATTCATAATTCCATCATTCGAATCAGTGACAATGGATGCATAATGACAATCTCGAATCCATAATGCCAGCATCCTCAATAATAACTCTTGTGATGATCTATCTTTATCAGTTAGAATGCGATCCAATTGTTGCATCAACTCCAAACGATAGTGCTTCCGCTTCAAAGCACTTCGAAGAAGGTCTATGATATCGCTTCTCATAGATTGAATATCCTCATTCAAGAAAGAGCAGGCTCTTCCATAGCTTCCTTGAGCAAATGCCTCTATCAATAGTGATTCAGATCGAGAAATACCCTGCTTTTCACATAAAGCATCAATGAGGTCTTCAGAAGGCAGTAAATCACAATATACTTGTTGACATCTTGATAAAATTGTCTGAGGTAATGCGTCTTTCTTTGATGTGGTCAATATGAAAGTGATATTATCATGCGGTTCTTCAAGTGTTTTTAAAAAAGCATTCGCAGCTTCCATATTCATTTTATCAGCTTGAGAGATGATGAATACCCTGCGTCCACTTTGAGTGGCACTCATCTTTACCTGTTTTTTTATATCACGAATGGATGCGATGCGAATAGTTTGTGCATTCGGTAATGACCAGACATGATAGGGATCTTCTGCTTTTAGAATCATCTCTTGTTTATATAATGCAAGCATGTCATCGGACATTTGCAAAAGGGGAGAGTCTTCATTTTTTGATGTTGTCTTTCCTGCAGGCAATGCTGAAATGAACATGATATTGGGATGCTCCAAACGCGTGCTATCAAGACAACTCTTGCATTGTCCACATGCATCAATTATTCCATCAGCAAGTATATTGGGGTGAGAACAATTCAGAATTTGTGCATATGCAATTGCCAGAGCATCTTTGCCAATACCTTCTTCTCCATAAAAGCAATATGCATGGGAGATTGCTTGCTCCCTAATTGCCCCGGAAAGCATTCTTTTGACTCTATCCTGTGCTATGACTGCTGAAAAGCCCATATAACCCGTTGATGAAAGAAATATGCCCTATTCAATCGATGAATAGGGCATACAAAATTCGACAATTCAGATGAAATGTATTGAATTACCCTGCGCTTTCCTGATCATTCATTGATTCCTGTTCAGGAGCCATCGCCTCTGCAGTAGGAGTCGATTGTTCATTTCTTGGCAAATCCTTAGCAAATTTCTCCAATTTGGAAATAATTGTCAAGGGTGGTAATTCTTCGCCACGAATGATCATGTCCAGTTCTTCGCCATCTATTGTTTCTCTTTCGAGAAGAATTTTGGAGACTTTATGAAGTAACTCAATATTATCTTTCAGTAATTGTTCAGCATTATTGCTTGCTTTCATTAATATAGCTTTGATTTCATTGTCCACAAGTTGAGCTGTCTGTTCACTGATATTACTTTTCTGAGCAATTTCTCTTCCCAGAAAGACTTCTTCCTGTTTATTGGCAACCATAACCGGTCCAATGGCATCACTCATTCCCCATTCGCAGACCATCTTTCTTGCAAGACCGGTCGCTCGTTCGAGATCATTCCCAGCGCCTGTGGTCAATTGATTGAAGATAACTTTTTCCGCTGCTCTTCCGGCCAATAGTGTGACGATGCGTGTTTCAAGATAATCACGTGAATATGAGTGCATTTCCTCTGAAGGAAGATATGATGTGACGCCAAGTGCTCTTCCTCTTGGAATGATCGTCACTTTGTGCACGGGATCACTCAATTGGAGAAGTTTACCTGCTAAAGCATGTCCCACTTCATGATAAGCGGTGACTTCCTTTTCCTTTTCGGAAATAACCATGCTTTTACGTTCAACACCCATGATGATTTTGTCTTTTGCATTTTCAAAATCTTCCATCGATACGGATGTTTTGTTTTTTCTTGCAGCAAACAATGCAGCTTCATTTACAAGATTTGCAAGATCTGCGCCTGACATGCCTGGTGTTCCTCTTGCTATGATTTCAGGATTCACATCTTCGCTTGTTGGAATAGTCTTCATATGTATTTTGAGAATTTCCTCGCGGCCTTTTACATCGGGTCTGTCGACTACTACTTGTCTGTCGAATCGACCCGGCCTCAACAATGCTGCGTCCAATACATCTGGTCTATTTGTTGCCGCTATGATGATGATTCCGCTATTCTGTTCGAATCCATCCATCTCAACTAGGAGTTGATTAAGGGTTTGTTCGCGTTCATCGTGTCCACCTCCAAGACCGGCACCACGTTGCCTTCCGACAGCGTCTATTTCATCGATGAATACAAGGCATGGTGCGCTTTTTTTGGCTTGTTCAAAGAGGTCTCTAACACGTGATGCACCAACTCCTACGAACATCTCCACAAAGTCCGCTCCGGAGATTGAAAAGAATGGCACATTTGCTTCGCCTGAAACTGCGCGTGCGAGCAATGTTTTTCCGGTACCCGGAGGTCCGAGTAAGAGTACTCCTCTTGGAATTTTTCCGCCAAGTTTTTGAAACTTACTTGGGTCACGGAGAAATTCAACTACTTCCTGTAATTCATATTTTGCTTCATCGCAACCTGCAACATCTGTAAACATTACACGATTGCCTTGGCTTTCATTGAGCATTCGTACTCTTGCTTTCCCAAATGAAAATATTCCTTTTGGTCCACCACCGCCTTGCATTCTTCTCATGACAAACATGTAAACCATGATTAATGCTAACCAAGGAAGAATAGAAATTACCATACCCCACCATGGGCTATCGCCCTCTTTATACACCCAGTAAATACCACGATCAGACCATTCTTTTTCCATCGAAGCATCGAGAAATCCAAGCTCAGTGGTAAAGTGTTGAATGTATGTGGGTTTGCCATTGTCCACATTCATCGAAATTTGCTCTTTTAGCGTGCCCTTGAACACATATCGATTGAATTGAGATTTCTCAATCGTTGCTGCAGCTATTTTATTCTCAGTGAGAAGTGTTTTGTATTGTGTGTAAGAAATTGCCCATTCCTTCTTCTGATTAGCATGCATGAGCATATACACAATCACGATTCCGGCAAACATTGCTCCCCAAATGAGTAGGGAACGCATGATTCTTCCAGTGGGCGATTCTCCCGGACCTTGCGGGCCTCTAATTTCATTACCCGGTTTTCGAAAATTTGGTTTGGAACCAGATGGCTTTCCATCTTTCGGGGTATTTCTTTTCGACTTTTTGTCTGATGTATTGTTTTCAGAATTCTGATTCATTTGATTCATGAGAAGTGAGCTCCAATGGCTTAGATCATGTCCGAACATAGTTCGGAATTGTGAATGGTATCTTGTGACGAATAAGTAAGCAAATTCATTGCTTATTAGGTAAAAATAATCATAAATGGGCTTTTTTATGATGTACGCCCAAACCTGCGATCAAACTCGCGTAATTGCATTTCCAAAATGATTGGTCTTCCATGTGGGCATACCCCGGGCATTTCGCAAGCGAATAAATCATGCACGAGAGACTTCATTTCTTCTATCGAAAGAACATTTCCTGCTTTAATCGCAGCTTTGCAGCCCATTGAAGCTGCTAAATTGTCACGGCTGCCTTGAGGCCGGATCTGTTCATATTCTCTGTATTGAGTAATGATGTCTTGAATAGCCAAGTGCTCTGTTCCTGCGGTTATATCAAATGGAACAGCTTGTATTTGAAGCTGCCCTGCTATCTCAACAAATGAAAATCCCAATGATTCAAGGTCATTTCGAATATGAGTAAACAATAATTGATCTTCCGGAAACAGTTGCAGCGGAATAGGAAAGAGTAATGTTTGACCTTGCACTGCTTGTTCATTTAGAGCTTTCAAGGATCGTTCATAGATGATTCTTTCATGAGCAGCATGTTGATCAATTATCATCACACCTTCTTCACTTTGAAGAAATATATATTTGGCATGTAATTGCCAAATTGAACCTAAGACTCTTTTGGAATGATGGATGTCTGAATTGGGCGAATTGATCAGAGGTTCTTCTGTTCCGAATAAATGTTCGAAGGCAGTACGATGTTGATTTGTCACTGTACCTGTCTCTGAACGATGATAGACCTCTGATTGAACATTGCGTGATATGATTTCACCCGTAAGTCTATTCACATAAGTTGACGCTTCCGTATTGGAATGATCCTGATGCTTCAGAATACTCAAACGCTCGAATGGTTGATCAGCTATCTGTTGCCTGAATTGCATTTCAGGAATAACATGTGCTTTGGACAATGCATTGCTGACGGCTTGGTGAATGGCATTGTAAATGCCGCGCTCATATTCAAACTTCACTTCATGTTTTTGCGGATGAACATTCACATCGACTTTAGTCGGATCCAATGTGAGATTCACCACAAAAAAAGGATGCATGTTTTTTTCTATCAAGTGTTCGAATGGCTGAAAAACAGCATGTGCCAATGATCTACTGATAATAGGTCTTGTGTTCATGAAAAAATGCTGTCCGGCTCTGGATTGCTTTGCGAGGTGAGGTAGCCCTATGAAACCGGATATCTGTACATCATTTGTAATGTGATCAATTTCTAATAAACCTTCAGACACTTCTTTGCCATAAAGAGCTTGTATTCTTCCGATCAAATCCGATTGTGGTACGTCAAATACAAGCGAATCACCATCATAAAAGGTGAATCTACATTCTGGATGCCCCAAAGCTGATCGATACATTGTTTCTGATATATGACGAAATTCCACCATATCAGACTTCAGGAATTTTTTTCTTGCCGGGACATTGAAAAACATGTTTTTTACAATCACCTGGGTTCCAATTTCTGTTTGACATGGTTCTAGCACATGCTCTTGCAATGGCTCAATAGTCAAAGACCAACCATGATCCGTATCGGATGTTCGTGATTTGATTTCCAGATGAGACACAGCCGCTATTGAAGCCAATGCTTCTCCGCGGAACCCCAATGTTGAAATTCTCTCCAAATCCTGCGTTGTTTTTATTTTGCTTGTCGCATGCCTTTGAATGCTAAGTATGAGATCCTCCTTTCGCATCCCCGATCCATTGTCAATCACATGAATTGCTTGTTTACCGGCTTTATGTGCAATGACGAGTATTGATGTGGCTCCTGCATCAAGTGCATTCTCGACCAATTCTTTGATGATTGATTCGGGTCTTTGTACTACTTCTCCAGCCGCAATTTGATTTGCGATATGTTCTGGAAGCAAAGCTATTGAGTGTGGAGATAGCATATTCATTCAATCACCGAAACTAATGCCGATTTCTCTGGCTGTGCGCACGATATCGCTATTGACAGGCACGCGTTTCATTTGCTTGGTTATTTCTGAAAGAGGAACGATTTTCACATCGGGTGGATCGAGTGCGACCATAGCATCTGAATGACCTTCTTCCACAGCGCGTACGGCCGATGCTCCAAAGCGTAATGCCAAAAGACGATCATTCGCAGTGGGCATGCCTCCTCTTTGCAAGTGGCCCAAAACGACCAACCGTGTTTCTTTAGAAGTTCTTTTTTCAATTTGATGAAGCAATTTTTCGCCGGCACCACCAAGTCTGATTGCTTGTCCTATGGATGTTTCGATTGTTGAAACTTGACCGTCTTTGGTTGCAGCCCCTTCGGCAATGACAATGATCGTGAAATGATGACCTTTGTTTTCTCGTTCATTGATTTTTGCAATCACAGAGTCAATGGAATAAGGAATTTCCGGAATGAGAATGCAATCTGCTGTTCCTGCAATGCCGGAATGTAATGCAATCCATCCTGCGTAACGACCCATCACTTCAACGATCATAACACGTTCATGTGCTTCGGCTGTGGAGTGAAGTCTGTCTATGCAATTCGTAGAAAATTCAACAGCTGTTTCAAATCCAAATGTTGCACTGGTTTTTTCCAGGTCATTGTCAATTGTTTTTGGAACACCGATTACCTGTAAGCCTTTTTGTGCAAGTGCATGTGCAATTTCCATGGATCCATCACCACCAATAGAAATCAACGCTTCGATCCCCAATGTTTTGCATGCATCAATCACTTCTTCTGTTCTATCGATTTCACCAATGGTTCCATCATCTTTCTTAATCGGATAATGGAGAGGGTTCCCTTTATTGGTTGTTCCGAGTATTGTTCCACCAAGATGTGTTATTCCTCTAACAGATTCAGGAGTCAATTCAAAAGTACCACCACCATATTTCGTGAATTCATCTGGAGACAAAAGTCCATTGAATCCATTGCGTATGCCAATGCATTTCCAACCTTTTTGATGTGCCGATAGAACAGCTGATCTAATAACGGCATTCAAACCAGGTGCATCGCCTCCGCCGGTACTTATGGCTATGGTTTTTGACATTGTAGTTAATCTTCCGATTATTCGCGTGGTTTTCTAAGATTGAGTTTATCCCAAATATATCCTCCAATTTCCTTGCCCAGTCTATTTCCTTCATCGCATCCTCTGCGGAAATGTATGCCGCCATATATTCTGCTGACTGATGCTTCCCAAGCAGCTGCATGATAATTCGTAAATGATCGAACAGGAAGCCCGAAACGAACTTCAGTTGAATCTTGATACGAAAACTCACCAAAAAGTCTTGTGAGTATTTCTGCGCTGGCAGCAGATATGGTGCTATGCCCGCTTATGTGTTCAGGGAAAGGAGGAGTTTGGAGATATGGTTCCCAAGTGGAGTCTATGAATTTATTGATAAATGTCACAGGCCTAATGGAATGGGACGAATATTTTTCTGCCCAACAAGAAATGAATGCATCAAAAAGTGAAATTCCAACCAATGTATAGGCCTCAATAGCTTCCATCATGTTTGCTTGTTTATAATCGCAACCAACTTTTGCAAGTGACATCCAATGCCCACCGGGTGAAATTTGTCGTGTATTAAACACAAAATGCCCTTGATGCCATGCCTTTATTGGATTACAATCCCAAAAAGCAGCTATTTCTTTTTGTTCAGCATCGATATTTTTTGAAGTGATGTAAACTTGCATCACTTGATCGTAAAATGGTGAATTTGGTGTTTCATCATATGTGACAGGAGGCAATGGTTTGAATTGCCGAGCGGAGTCCAGAACAAGTGGTCGCATTGTTTTAAACCATGGATCAAGCGGATCGGCAAATTCAGGAGGTGTTGGCATCCAATATCCTTTTCCTCTGGGGAAATTATAACGTGGTCTTCCTTGATTTTTAATATGCCCATCATCCTTGAACCATGCGATGGTATATTTAGCAACGCTTTCTCCATGCTTAATCGATCGAGAAACAATATCATCGCCATTTTTTACTTCCTCATATTCCTCTTCGATTGATTCCACTTGTGCTTTATACATACTGTCTGAATATTGCGATCTATACAGTACTTTGTTCACGATTGTTCTATATGCTGCAATAGCGCAAAGTCTCCAATCATACATCAATGATGTATCAGGAAAAGGTGGGTTTGTGTAGAGGTTTATTTGACCTGTTAAAGGGCGATACATTTGGGCAAATCCAGGCTGGGCAGCTGTATATGCCGCAATGTTTGCATATGCATAATGTTTGGCAATCACGGCAGGGGAGAAGCCATCCTCCATAATGATATCGGTCATTTTTGCATTCCAATCATGCACAAACTGCGCACTTCTGTAAATATTGGAATCGGATAACGAAGTGACTTTTGCAATGATCCCATCGCCAGACAATAGTACAGCGATACAGATGAAGATATGTTTCATGAGTATTCTCATGGAGTATAAATTGAAATGAGATGTTTCGAATACAACAATTTTATTCCGAGCGGACTTGTGCAATCATTTCCGATGACATGAAAGCCAAATTTCCGATTTAGTGCATACATTATCGCATTGCTTTGCAGAGTTTTCGTTCTAATCAGTCGGAAACCGTTTTTTGCACACCATTCATGTTGTGTTTGAATCAAAAGTGAAGCAATTCCGCGTTTTCGATATGCTGGATGTATTCCTCCAAGCCAACTATAAAAGACATCTTGAGATATTGCATATCCCAATTTATAACCAATAATGTTATCAGCATTGTTTCTGGCAATCAAAGTCAATGCAGAAACTCGCCGATTTAGCTGATACACATAATCTTGGTTAGGAGCTTTTGAAAACAACTGTTCCGAGAGATTTACAATTTCAGTGAGAATCTTAGCATTCAGCACGCCATGGTGCATTACGCAGTGAATTTCATCCTCGGAGTCGTGAAGAAGAGTTAAAGACATGGACGAAAATACAAAAATGCTAACTTGCCTTTCATGACATTTGTTCTTTTCTTAATACATGGCATTTCTGATGAATACTATGCAATCCCATATTGAATCTTTGATTGGTTTGAACACTGATGAGCTTGGATCACAAGAGAATCTCCTTATTCTTCAACAATTCCTCGATTTTCTGAACAATGGAACTCTACGTGCCGCAACGTGTGATGAAACGGGTATTTGGACAGTACATCAATGGGTGAAACAGGGCATCCTGATGTTATTTAAGATTGGGAAGATGATAGATATGTCAGGTAATGGTTTCTCATTTTTTGACAAGCATTCTATTCCTCTCAAAAACTTGACACTCTCGGACAATATTCGCTTGGTTCCAGGTGGCTCGGCCATTAGAACTGGTGCTTATATCGCTCCGGGTGTTATTTGCATGCCGCCCATGTATATAAATATCGGTGCTTATGTGGATGAAGGAACAATGGTTGATTCGCACGCATTGATCGGAACATGTGCTCAGATCGGCAAGAATGTGCATATCAGTGCTGCTTCACAAATAGGCGGCGTGCTCGAACCTGCGGGGGCAAGACCAGTGATAATTGAAGACAATGTGATGATAGGTGGAAATTGTGGTGTCTATGAAGGGGTGATGATCAGAAAGCGCGCAGTTTTGGGAACCGGCGTGATTTTAAATGCTTCAACCCACGTTTTTGATTTGGTCAATCAGACAATTCTTAAGCCAAATGGGGGAGATCCATTAGAAATTCCTGAACATGCAGTTGTTATTCCCGGATCAAGAGCAATTCAATCAGAGTTCGGGAAACAATGGGGATTGTCTGTATCAACTCCACTCATCGTTAAATACCGAGATGAAAAAACTGACGCAAAAACCGCATTGGAAGAAGCTTTGCGGTAAAAAAAAAAGCCGTCAGGTGACGGCTTATCGAGTTTCTCTGTGTACAGTGTGTCTGCGAAGGAAGGGATTGTATTTTTTGATCTCCAATCTCTCCGGATGATTTTGCTTGTTTTTTGTCGTGGTGTAACGTGAAGCCGGTCTGCCTTCTTTCTTGGCTTCTGTGCATTCAAGCGTTATAATGACGCGGGCTCCTTTCTTAGCCATGGTCCTAATCCTGATAATATACTTTGATAATTACTTTCTGTAGAAGACGAACTACGAAAATAGGGAATTATATTAGAAATCTCCGAACAATTTTTATTCGAAACTTCATTTATTGCTCTTTTTTTACGATTTGGGGCTAAAATTTTTTCAATTACGTACTTGTCAGTTTCCAAATAATGATTAACTTTGTAGTCTCTGCATTGTAAAGGGCAGGTACCAGAGCGGTCAAATGGAGCAGACTGTAAATCTGCCGGCTT
>SXGQ01308487.1_pt1 | contig 24985 bp, 21 predicted proteins | sample 3178371 | NCBI WGS metagenome assembly SXGQ01 (sample SAMN11356859, study PRJNA531348) | freshwater metagenome | isolation source: freshwater sample F1-20 | place: China: Fuxian Lake, Yuxi | collected 2017-12-25 | reverse complement strand
ATTAGATATTCCTACAGCAGCGTCTATGCGGCTTGGATCAGGCTATCTAGCGGTAAATTTACCTCTTCAATATCAGCTCCCGGCAATGCAGCAGTGGGCGACCATTGGTATGACACTAACGAAGATATATTATATGAATGGATAAATGATGGCACTAGTTTTTATTGGGTAGATATATCATCTGGTATAGTGTCTGGTACCACAACCACAGTATTGCCGTTTCATCCATTTTTAACAGCAGGTATGTAAGGACAAAAAATGCCAACAGTATACAAAGTTTTAGCACAGTCAAATCCAGCAGCAACAACCAACACAACTTTATACACAGTGCCAGCTGGAAACAGTGTAGTAATTTCTACGCTAGCAGTTTGTAATCAGCTGGGCACAGCAGCAAATTTTAGAATAGCTATTAGACCGGCCGGTGAAACATTGAGCAGCAAACACTATTTGAACTACGACACTCAAGTGCCTGGCTTTGATCAACTGTCGCTAACCATCGGCATTACACTAGCTGCCACTGATGTTGTTACTGTATTTGCTAACACAGCCAATGTCAGTTTCAATCTATTTGGGACTGAGATGTACTAATGGCCATTACCAAAGCTAGTGCTCAAACAACTGTAAATTCTGGTGTGACCGCAGCAGCGGCAGCTACTATCAATCAAATTTTAGTAGCACCGGCTTCAGCTACCACAGTTGCCGGCGGTGGAACACTAGGTGGTGTTACTATCAGTAATGTGGCCATTATGAGTAATGCTTTTGCTAATGCGTCGGTGTTAAGTGGCGATACTGCGGTAAGCTCAGCTGGTGGCTTTGTTCGTGTTACCGGTACAGGGTTTAAAACTGCGGCCAATGTGCTATTGGGTTCAACTGCACTAGCAAATACATTTGTTAGTTCAACACAAATTAACGCTACTATACCTGCTACCGCAGCTGGTACTTATCAGTTTACAGTGTTTAACACAGACGGATCTGGTGCAATATCGCCAGCTGGTTTATTGATATCCGGGCCACCTTCTTGGACAACTACTTCATACACATCTGGTTCGTTGACATTGGATATTCAATTGTTAGCGTCAGGAGATGCACCGCTTACTTATTACATTCAACCAGGCAGTGCCAATCCGCAAAATTTAACAGTAAATGCAACCGGGTACCTGTCGGGAACTGTGTCGGCTGAAGGATCTTATACTGTCACTGTTGTAGTAGACGATGCACAAGGTCAAAGCACACAAGCAGGCATCACTACCACAATTACTTTAAGTGATCCTTATTTTAATTTGACAACACTTGCATTACCAGCCGACACCAGTGCCAATGTATGGATTCGTGATGCTAGCACAAATAACTTTTCATTGACAGTAAATGGTGATACACGACCAACGGCATTCAGTCCGTATGACACTGTGTGGAGTAATTATTTTAATGGTAGTAGCTATTTGTCTTACACGTATGGATCAGAATTGGCATTTGGTAGCGGCAATTTTACAGTTGAATTTTGGTTGAATTCTAATAGCACAGTGCATCAAGGCATCATGCAAGGAGATACCAACCAAGGTTGGGGATTGTTTGTTTTAAGTGGGACTTTTTATTGGCAAAATGTGGTTAATCAAAGCAATGGTTTAATTGTGAGTGTAGCCGCATATGTAACACCAGGATGGAGACATTGGGCATTGGTGCGCTCAAGTGGAACACTAAGCTTATACATTGATGGACAGTTAATTACATCAGCAGCGGACAGCACAAATTATTCTGATGCATCGGGTACTTTCTATATTGGTTACCTTCCTGTACTGGGTACTTACATAAATGGTTATCTCTCAGATCTGAGAATTGTAAAAGGCACAGCAGTTTACACCGCAGCGTTCACACCACCAACCGGTCCGCTAACAGCCATTGCAAACACCGTTCTGTTAACTTGTCAAAATAATCGTTTTATCGATAATAGTACCAATAACTTTACGCTTACAAGCACAGGCACCACATCAGTAAGTAATTTTGCGCCATTTGTTGAAACAGATACTACAACTGGTAGTGGTTATTTTGATGGCACTGGTGATGACTTAACAATTCCTACAAATTCAGCTTTCACTTATAGTACCGGAGATTTTACTATAGAGATGTGGGTCTATATTACAGCTAATCCTGCAGATTATGCTTATATTTACGGACAAGGGCCAAACTCTACAGCATCAATGAGTTTGTATATCCAAAGCGGAAAATTTAACATTTGGAATGGTTCCAATATTATAGCAGGAGCAACAACTTATTTACTGAATACATGGTATCATGTTGCAATTTCAAGATCGAGTACATCTTTAAGATTGTTTCTAAATGGGGTTCAAGACGGATCTGTAACAAATAGCAGCAACATAACAACAGGGTCTACATTGGGCGCTTCAATTGGCCGGTGGGCAGAAATTGGAGATAATCGTTATTTCACTGGTTATATATCAAATGTTCGTGTAGTTAAAGGTACAGCAGTCTACACCGCAAACTTTACTCCTCCAGCCTCGCCGTTAACCGCAATCGCAAACACAAGTTTATTAACACTACAATATCGTATTGGTGAAAATAATAATCGTTTTATTGATCAATCTAATCTCAATCATTTAATTACTAGAAACGGTAACGCCACTCAGGGATCGTTCTCACCATTTAGTCAAACAGGATGGAGTAATTATTTTGATGGAACTGGGGATTACTTAACTGTTCCAAATAATGCAGCATTTGAATTTGGATCTGGAAATTTTACCATAGAATTTTGGGCCTTCCCCCAGACAAATCCAACAGAAACTTTACCTGTTGCAAGAACTTTTGACGGCGCTGGATATAGTTTTGCTGCTTATTTTACATCAGGCACAGTAAATTTTTTGTATAACAATCTTACCACTGTGACAGGTACAGCGACACTTTCTTTAAATACATGGAGTCATATTGCGTATGTAAGAAATTCTAATACATTAACTATTTACGTAAATGGCACTAGTGCAGGTAGTGGTTCTATATCAGCATCTATAACTTCATCAGCAAGAGTAACTAGTATTGGAGCTAGGGAAGACGGTAATTTTCCATTCAATGGATATATTTCAAATCTTAGAGTAATCAAAGGCACTGCACTCTATACTGCCACCTTCACACCAAGCACTACGCCATTAACTGCGATAGCAAACACAAGTTTATTAACATGTCAAAGTAATCGTTTTGTTGACAACAGCACAAATGCATTTGCAATTACTCGTAACGGTGATGTATCTGTACAGGCTTTCTCACCATTCGCCCCTACTACAGAATACGTACCTGCCACACACGGCGGGTCAGGGTATTTTGATGGTACTGGGGATTACATTGTCACTCCGGCAAATAGCGTGTTTAGTTTACCTGGAGATTTCACATTAGAATGTTGGATATATTCTGTTGCTACTCAAGGTCAATATGCCGCAGTGCTTTGTAACATTAATACTACAGACGGTTTTTATTTTAGTTTTTCTAATTCATCAAACAACATGGGATTTAGCAATTATGGAACATACTTTATTAGTTCATCCTCTACGCCTATAGTCAATAATGTTTGGACTCACATAGCTTTAACTAGATCAGGAACAACATTGAGAATGTTTTTCAATGGTGAAATTGTAGGTACAGGCACAAGTGCAGCAAACTTTGGTAGTTCAGTAAGTGGAACCACAGTTGGTTTTAATGGTGTAAATCATTTTTTTAATGGATATGTAAGCAACGCTCGTATCGTAAAAGGCACCGCAGTTTACACCGCAGCTTTTACTCCGCCTACGGCTCCAGTAACAGCCACGGCAAACACAAGTTTATTACTAAACTTTACCAATGCTGGAATTGTAGATGCTACTGGTAAAAATATATTAGAAACAGTTAATCAAGCACAATTAAGCACCGCAGTTAAAAAATTTGGTTCAGCTTCTATTGTACTTGATGGAGTTGATGACTATGTAGTAATGCCTTATTCGCCTTTATTTAATTTGGGAACAGGGGCATTTACCATAGAAGGTTGGGTGTACTTCAATGTATTGTCGGGCAACAGGATGATTTTTGATACATATACCTCGGCTGCTCTTGGAGGTGGTTATCAACTGTATTGGCGAAGTACGGGTACCAGTATAGCACTTTACGGCAACGGTGTTGTAATTGCACAAAGTTCGTTTACCGGACATGCGACTGGCACATGGTATCACATAGCATGTACTAGAGATACCGCAGGCAATGTGCGTATTTTTGTTGACGGCACTAAGTATGCTGACACTCCATATACTACAGCACTTAATATAGCAACAACAGCCCGACCTGCTGTGGGTATTCAAGTTGCAACTTTGACCAACGATCTTGATGGATATATTGATGATTTTAGATTAACAGTGGGCTATGCAAGATATACCGCAAACTTTACACCACCTACAAGTTCTTTCTTTTTAAGATAAGTATGTAAAAAGGTTAAAAATGAGCTTTCCAACTTCACCCGTAAATGGCGCAACCACTGTAGTAAATGGTATTACTTACATTTACAATGCCACAAATAATGCTTGGAAACGGCAAACGCTCACTGATATTGCGACCGCAGGCAATATTACCGCATCAAATGTTACATTATCTACAGGTGTAAACTTTGCAGACGGGTCAAGGTTAACATCTGCGCTAGTGTACGATCTAGATGCCATTCGCCCGGATGGTCGAACCAGCACATTTAGACTTACCTACAATCAAAGCACTGTGACTGTGGCCAGCCCATGGAATTTGTTGGTAACTATAAATGGTATTTTCCAACCAGCCTACACAGAAAACACCGATACTGTATGGTTAAGCCACTCAACTTTCGCAGATGTGGGCTATACCTTATCGTCAGGCAATTTGAAGTTTTCCGAAACACCACCAGCTGGTACAATAGTTTATGCTAGAACCCAGCCCGGATCCCCACAGCCCACACCAAAAATATACCCATTCCGACCAGTTGATATAGTGTTGGGTTTCTAACAGCTAAATAAGGTATATATTGGAGCAGACATGGCAAGAAAAGCGATTTTAGACACCTATTACACATTTACACCCAGCACAAGAACCATAATCATTCCTCGAGCTCTGCCCAGGGAGCGTTTTGTGTTGATTACCAATGTGACTACCAATCAGGTAATTTTCAATTTTTCAGACTCCAGTTTGACACTGACCAGTCACAGCATTACCACAGATGCAGCCAACAACACAGTGACCACAATCGTACTGGCCTATAACACCAGCGGAATGACCAGCACGGACCGGTTGCAAATTATCATTGACGAATTTGAAGAAAGCTTCAAGCCTTCAGAGCTGTATACCGATCCGGTTAACAAATTTAGAACCAGCCAACCGCAGGCCTTGATTGACACTGACTTCGAATACAGCACTCAGGCCACCAAGTGGGAAAGTTTGGGCTTGACCAACAATCGTCCGTTTGCATCCTGGAACACCAACAACCCAATTACGATTACAGGTATTAATGCCACAAACAATTCTAGAACTATCACAGTATTGACATCCAGCCCGCCAGCAGCAGGCACACCCGTGTTTATTGTTGATACACTGTATGCTGGTGCAGATGGTCTTTACATAATTGACAGCATCAGTGCAGGCACAAGTTTTACATACACAGCAAGAGCGGCCTACCCTGGCGTAACCGGATCAATTTTTGTAAGCGGTGTAACTAATGCATATTCGGGTACACTATTCAGTAATGCAGCCATCACATTCAGCAGTATTGGTTTTAGTGGTAACTTGGTCAACGTGGTCACTTCGGTTCCACATGGTCTGGCAGTGGGCAACGAAATAGCAGTGTCTGGTACCAACCAAACCAATGCCAATGGCTCGTGGGTAGTAGCAGGAGTAGGTAACAGTTCGGCATTCAGCTATTATTGTGTGACTGCACCTGCTGGAAACCCCACTGGTGGTAACGTGTATGTGAGACCGCAGGGTGCCTTTCAACATCGAGCATTTGATGGTGGTGTTTCTTTCAGCACTTTTACAGCCAGTCACAACGAACAAATTATAAGACAAACTCGTAGATATTTCCGTTATCAGTCAGGTAAAGGCATTCAAATGAGTACAGGCTCTACCATGAGGCCCAGTATTCAGGTTGACAGTTTGACCAGTAGTGGAACCACAGTCACTGTGACCACAAAAGCAGCACAATTTGTATCACCAGGTACTGCTATTGCAATATCTGGCTGTAACGAAACTGCCTATAATGGTAATTTCACTGTGGCACAAACACTTGATAGATATAGATTTACCTTTATTGCAGCAAGCACGCCCAGCGCAGCGGTTGCTACCGGGTTCCCACAATTGTCTGTGACCGGATGGAACGGAGCTAAAATTCAATTGGGCATGTTTGATAGTCAAAATGGATTGTTTTATGAATATGATGGTCAACAGCTTTATGCGGTCAAACGCAGTTCCACCTACCAAATTGGTGCACTTGGTAATGTGGCTGTGGGCGGCGCAGTGGTCAGTGCAGCAACCAACAACGCTGCTACACCAACTTTTTCCAAACAATTAAATCCCAACGATTTTATCAGTATCAAAGGCATGACCTATCGTGTGGTTGATATCACGTCAGATAGCAGTTTTACAATTACACCACCTTATCGCGGACTGATAGCAGCTAACAATGCAGTCATTACCAAAACCATTGACCAAAGAATACCACAGAGTCAATTCAACATCGACAGACTTGACGGCACCGGCCCTAGCGGATATAGACTGGATCTAGGTCGCATGCAGATGTTTTATATTGATTATTCTTGGTACGGTGCAGGCTTTATTCGTTGGGGATTCCGTGGAACCAACGGAGACATCATTTATGCACACAAACAGGCCAACAACAATATCAATTATGAAGCCTACATGCGCTCAGGCAACTTGCCGGGCAGATACGAAGTCAATACCTTTAGCAAATACACTATATTGTCTGCCAGTCTAGGTACAGGTGATTCCACAATGAGTGTGGCCGATCATCTAGAGTTTCCTTCGGCAGGTACACTATGGATCCACAATTCCGCTGCCAGTGAATTTGTCACATACACAGGCAAGAGTGGTGCTGCCTCGCTCAGCTTCAATCTAGCAGCTGGTAACACAGTCATAACAGGTGCTAGCACTACAGGTGTCACAACAGGACAATACGTGGTAGCCAATGGCATTCCATCTGGAACCACTGTGCAAAGTGTGGTCACAAATACATCAGTGACACTGAGTCAACCGGCTACATTTACATCAACACAAACAGTTACGTTTGGTCCAACCTTTACTGGTTTAACCAGAGGCAGTCCAGGTGTTACACAAACTGTAGTTCAAACTGCTAATAGTGCAATTGTGACTGCAAGCAACACGTTAAATGTACAAGTAGGACAATATGTGGTAGGTACCGGTATTCCTTCGGATACATTTGTGGCCAGTGTTTCTACAAATACTTCTATTACACTTTCTGAAGCAGCAACAAGTTCTACCACACAGGCCATGATTTTTGGTAGAATGGGCACTGGCGGGCCGCAAAGCTTTACTTACAGTAATGTGGCACCAGTGGCAGTAGAATTGCACAGTCCCAGCTTTAGTCCCACCATCAGTCATTGGGGCACAAGTGTGATCATGGACGGACGCTATGATGATGATAAAAGCTTTGTGTTTACTCAGGGCATGACATCGACCTTGGCTATTGCATCGGGTGCCACAAATGCTTTATTGAGTTTTAGAATTGCTCCCAGTGTCAGTAATGGCTTGGCAGGAGCAACACTGGGCAGCAGGGAAATTGTGAACAGAATGCAGATGGTGTTACGTCAGCTGGACTTTACCAGTACTGGTCAGTTCTTGGTTACCTTGGTTCTTAACGGGTTTGTAGGCAATGGCTCAGTGAGTTGGCAAACGGTGGGCGGATCCAGCTTGGCACAGTATGTGCCTCATCAAGGAACCACCACTATCAGCGGCGGTGAAACCATTTACGGGTTTTACTTGAACACAGCCGGTGGTTCAAACTTTACCACAACACAGCAAGAACTGTCGCTGGTGCGAGACATGGGGTCAAGTATCTTAGGTGGCGGAGAAACCAGAAGTAACACAGCATTTTATCCAGATGGACCAGACATTATCACAATCATGGTTCGTAACATTGGTGCATCAACAGCTTCGTGTGCATGTAGACTTTCCTGGACAGAGGCACAGGCATAATTTGGATTGATATATGGCCATACTTAAAAAGATTTACAGGAAAGATTATACCGGTGAAGACATCGTAACCCAGGCAGTGTACGAAAATTCTGCCTGGAGTTATAGTAAAGAAACAGCCGGTACAAGCTTTGCATTTACTCCCAAGTCTGACACAGCAGTGGTAATAGGTAATGGTCTGGGGCAACGTATCCTTGATTTGAAACTACTCAAAAAAGAACGAGGATTTCAAGGTTCCAAAACTTTGAGACTGTACGGATGCAATGCACTATATAGAGATTTTGATTGTGATTTTTTAGTTGTCACACGAGATGGTATAGCCAATGAAATAGCTAATTCAAATTTAAAATCGGGAGACTATTGTCAAACACACATAGTGTATGCCAGTGTAAAAAATATTCTTGATTATCCAGGCAACTTTCACGTGATACCACAAAATCCAGGCTGGAATTCAGGCGCTATTGCAGCTTACTTGGCCTGTTTTGATGGACATAAAAAAGTTTACCTGCTGGGGCATGATACACTTGATACTCCAGGTGCAGACTATAATGTTTATAGTGGAACAAGCGGTTATACTGGTAAAAACACTGCCTCTGCTTTGTTGTATGAAAACAGTATGTTACAGGTATTTCAAACCTATAATGATGTAGATTTTGTTCTAGTTAATAAGACTGGCAAAGGCACTATTCCCGAGTCATGGAAATACTGTTTGAATTTTAGACGTCTTAATTTGAGACAATTTGTTCTAGAAGCAGATATTTAAAAAAGTTTTTCAACTGTTTTTATTTTTTCTATAATACTGGCAAAACTAAAAGTTCTCCATACCCCAGGATGCAATGGCTTGGGGTGATCGGCTATAGTAGTCCAAGCAAATCCTCTATGTTCGTCGTTTAATTGAGGAACAAATTCTTGATCCACTGTGATTAGATAGGTGTGATATTCAAAGTTTTTTGTTTCGGCTGTAAATTTTTCCAACGGTATTATTTTTGCATAATCAACAGCGCCTATTTCTTCCAATATTTCTCGCTGCAAGGCCTCGGCTGGTGTTTCCCCTGCTTCTACACCGCCGCCCACAAGACCCCATGAACCTGCATGCCTTTTTTGATTACGCAGCAGAAACAAGTACCGTTGTGTTTTTTTACTATAAATTAATGCGCCGCAGCCTATATTACTATTGACCATTCACTGCCTCGATATACACCTTCCACGCTTTTGACCCAGGCCAAACCTGTCCATCTGTATTGAACGTTTGTGTTGTTGTTGGTTATGTATTCTATATCGTTTTGATTTGCACTGTCCCATACCACAGACCATGCCGCCAAAAATGCATTGTATTCTATTATGTCATTGGCATTGGCTATTAGATTGCCCCAGGCACTGGGTACACTGACATTTTGTTCACTGCCAATGCTGTCTGTCAGTAGATATCTGGTACCGTTGACAGGCGTACTCAACACACTGTCGTAGTCAACATTTTGCGGATTTATGATTGCATCAATGCTGTCTAGTGTGTTGCTGGGCATGCTGTCTTCAATTGCAGTGAACAGCAGCACAGTGGCATCGCTGGGATGATAAGTCACATGACCAATCAGCTCGCCGCCGGTGGGCAGCTCCAATCTGATTTCGGTTTGTCCAGTGCGCAAGGTACCGTACACTTCGATCAAGGCCTGCCAGTTGTTGACAGGATCAGTCACATGCAAAGTTCCATCATCTAGGGCAATTTCGTGTGGCTTCAACAATTTCAGCTGATTGCCTGCATAATATATACCGTAATTCATTGGAGTGTATTTGACTCGGGCTATCATGTTCGACAAAATGGTATTTTCGTCAAACGCACCTTGTTCGTCGTATATGCTGCCAATGATCTTTTGAATCACACCCAGTTTTTTGACTTTGGCTGGCGAGCTGATCCAAATTGGCATTTCAAAAGTCATTGTGGCTATGTCAATGGGTTCTTCGGCTCCGCTGGGCACAGTTCTTGAACTCCAGTTGACATCAGTGAGTTGCACAAAAGTCAGGCTGGTCCAATCTATATAATTGTCGGTGCTTTGAATTTCGAGACTGGGATTGAACAAGGTGGCAATCTGTTCAATGATTTGCATTTTTTGTTCGGTATTGCTGGTCCATATGTCCAATTTGATTGTGAGCCTATATGGCACTGGCATCAATCTTTCCACTGTGTAAGCATCGCCTTGTTGGGTATCATACAAACCTGTGACTGGATCAAATCTTCGCTCACGAAGGTGCATCTTGCTTACAAAGTTGGGCTCTTGCATGCGATTCTGTTCGTAGGCCAGACTGGATATGTAGGCACTCATGGCCGGCACAGCACTCATAATGTTTTCGCTGTTGTTTCTCAGTATGGTTTGAGCCTGCCTGCTGGCATCACCATAATACACAGGGACCTGCTGTAGAGTCTTGGTGCCATTTCGATCTTTACCAAATTCAACTTCAAAATTACTGACAGCTCGTATGAACTGTATTACAAATCTGCGTATCTGCCCATCGTAAAAATGTTGCTGTGCCATTAGTTGTCTGCCTCGGGTCTAAGAGCTTCACTGAGACTTTGTCTCACTGTGATATTGCCTCGGTTGTTTGTGAATGTGCTGGCGTCGTTGACAAAGTTAGAACGCAAGGTGTCATTGCTTGGACCCGGAGTCAGACTGGTTCTCACATTATCTTCCATTTTGACCCAACGTCGCCCGTCGTATCTAAACAATCTATTGGGACTGTAATCTGTACGTAAACATAGATCGCCTATCAATGGATTGGCGGGAAACACAATGCCCACTATCACAGGCAATCCATTAACAGTGTTACCTGCCGAGACCAAATAGCCCTTGAGCGTCTCGGCTGGACTATCGATGCCCTCACTGGCAGTGACCACATTGCTGTCCACAGTGACATTTCCATCTGTGGTATTGCCAGCCGGTGCTGTGGGATACAAATTGTCCTGTGTGGTTGGTTTTACATAAAAATAACTGGTGTCATAGCCCGACAGTGGCACATTGGTTTCTGCCTCACGTATGATTGCATCATTGATGTCTTGATATTTTTGTATGATACTGCTTACGGATCCCAGTATCACAGTGCCAGTACCACTGCCGGGCACTGTTTCGTCCACTTTAATTTGTGTGAGAATATCTTTGTATTCTTGACTGTCGGTTAGTGGATTGATTTTACAACGCCACAAGTGTGGATACCAAGTTGAACTGAATCCTTCCGCTGCATTGTTACAGTCGCTTATCACATAGTATCTTTTCAATGCCACCGGCAGGGTGTCGTCTAAAGGATTGTAATCTTTAAGATGCTGCAATTCAATCACATCGCCGGCCATGAGTTTTCGACCCAGGGTATCAATCATGTCATTGATATGGAACACAATATAAAGGGTGCCTGCTTGCAAAAACAAGCCAAACTGCGTGAGATCAAAAGTGGCATCCTGCACAGAATAGATACCACGCAAGGAATACACACTGGTATCATACTTTCTGTCTCGATTTTCCAAGAAAAATAGATCCTGGATGTTTTGAGCACTTTGGTTTATATAGCTGGGTTCAGCAGCATCTCGAAAAAACTTCACTGTGGTGTTTGATGCAATAGCAGACACAGTGTTAGCACTGAGAGTCACAGTGTTGGCAGTTTTTGCTACTACTTTGGTACCGGTTGTTATGGCATTGGCCGACACAAACATGCCCAATGCAATATTTGCAGTGTTGGAAATTGACAGCACCGAAGCCACTGAAGCCTGTGAACTACTGGTGATTTTTGTTATATTTTGTTCGTGAGTGCCCAGGTACTTGTGAACCAAAATACCAGTTCCGCCCACTGTAAACATTTCGCTCATACGGCGATCCATAAATTTGAAATCGTTAGTATGACGTCCTTCTTTCCAAAGCGATAGTCTTGGCACAATTGTATCCTGTTATTGTATATTTAGCGGGCGTCTGTTTTGACACAAAATAGGTTGTGCTATATACTAAGACATGAGTGATTTTGAATCATTGCAGGATTGGCAAAACATTGAGATACAAATCAAAAGGTCACTGTGGGCTCTGTACAATTTACAGAACAAGCGACAGCTGGAAAAAATGTACAAAAATCTTCTACAAAGTGTGGCCAATCTTAGTCGGGCCGACATTGACAGACGCCGATACGGACACAGCATACACTACGATGAGCAGTTAGCAAAAGTACAACAAGAGTTGCAAGAATTGCAATCCTGGCTGATGTTTGCAACACTGCTTGACCAAAAACCCCAAGACTAGTATAATTACATTTTGTACACTTCAAGGAGCCGGCTATGGCACTAGCACAAAGTATAAAAGCACCCAAAAAAGCACCACCCAAAAAACGTGACCCTTTGTTTGCTGACGAAAAGTATACCGGTCGCGAACCAGTATGGGACACTGAACGTGCCTTGGCCATGTCGCAGGCTGAATTTGATCACCATCTGCGTAAAGCATTTACCTACTACAACTATTTTTTCAGTGCCAAAGACCTAAAAAAGTATGTGGTAGATTGGATGAAGGAGCATTATACCAAACAGCAGGTGAGCAGTTTTATTCGCAGCAGTGATCGATTGTTGCCTATCACAGTGTGCAGTTTGATCAAAGCGCACAAACAAGGCATGCCGCTGCGAGAAAAAGAATTGGACTATATCAAGCTGAGAATAGAAGAAATATTGGGCAGCGATATACCCGATGAAATTGTGCCCGATGCAGTCCCAGTGGCACCCAGTGCTGTCAAGACCATTCAAGATCGCCTCAATGAAAAAACCAGCGAGCATCTAGCACACTTTGAAGGCCTGTATGATCAAGTGGTCCAAGGTGAAACTGTAGACCCCAAAGCCTACGATTACTTTGTGAGCAACAATGTGCCGCAAGGGCAGCTAGGTAAGTTTGAAAATTACATCGAAACACAAAGGATGTATCTTACAGCGGCAATGGATCGACTGGATGAACAATTTGTAGAAGCCTACCGGCATTATCGTGCAGCTGATTACAAAAGACATTTTGCTTTTTTTGACAGTATGCAAACTGCTATTGATCAATACAGAAACGTCAAAAAAGCCACCAAAAAAGCCAGAGTCAAGCGAGCGCCCAACAAGGAAAAGATTGTGGGCAAGCTCAAATACATGCGTGAAGAAAAAACTTTGAAGTTGGTAAGTATCAATCCTGTGGATATCATTGGCGCACAAGAACTATGGTGCTATAACACAAAAACTCGCAAGTTGTACAAATACCTGGCTGACAGTGTGACCGGACCATTGGGTATCAAAGGCACCAGTTTAACCGGATTCAACACTACCACATCCGTGGGCAAAACACTGAGAAAACCCGAAGAAAAACTTAAAGAATTTGCCAAGGCTAGCAAGGTACAGTTGCGACGTTTTTTGGATGATATCAAAGCCACAGAAACACAGGGCAATGGGCGTATCAGTGCAGACATGATCCTGTTACGAATCAACTGATGTGTAGTGTTCTGGTAAATACTTTATCAGGACATTCAAATGGCTACAGCAGATACCACCAACTTTGACGCCAACGGCGTACTAATCACCGACAGTTTGTTCAACGGCAATGCCGGATCTGGTACCGGGCACATTGCTTATGATCCAACACAAACACTAGGCAATATTTCTGCGCCCGAGCTGGACACTGTCAACAGCAAACACGCCGAAATAGTAGACTACATCAGACTGAGGTTAGCCGACGGCATTGTTGATGTAGAGCTAGATCATGAACACTACGAGCTAGCAATCAAACAAGCTCTAATCAAATATCGTCAACGTGCTTCTAATAGCCAAGAAGAAAGCTACGCATTCCTCAAGCTGGAGCCTGAAACACAAGAATACATTTTGCCCAACGAAGTAATGGAAGTGCGGGCAGCATACAGACGTGGCATTGGGTCAGTCACTGGGACCACTGCCAGCCAATTTGAACCATTCAGTTCTGGATATCTAAACACTTATATGTTGGTAGCAGGTCGAGTGGGCGGCCTGTTAAGTTATGAACTGTTTGTAGACTATCAAAAAATGTCCATGAAAATGTTTGGTGGTTATCTCAATTTCACGTTTAACAAAACTTCAAAAAAACTCACACTGATTAGAAAAATACCTTTTGCAGGAGCAAATCAAAATCCAAGAGAAATGGAAGACGTGTTACTGCACATCTACAATTACAAACCCGATTCCATGTTATTGAACGACTATCAGGCATTTCCTTGGATACAGGATTACGCTTACAGTTTTGCCAAACGCATACTCGGAGAAGCCAGAGAAAAGTTTGCTACCATTGCCGGGCCTCAGGGCGGAACCCAATTGAACGGTGCCAGTCTCAAAGCTGAAGCTGTGGCCGAAATGACCGAATTGGAACAGGCACTCAAAGATTACGTGGACGGATCGTATCCGTTGACCTGGGTAATTGGATAATGAAAATCAAAGACATTATATCAGAAAGCAAGGGCGAATTAAAAAAACGTCAACGTTTTGCCATGCGGGGACTAAACAAATTCACCGATGGCGCCAAATGGAACAGCGATTACACATTGTATCGTTTGGGACTGGCACTGGCAGCAACCGACGGCAAAACTATGCCCGCTGTGGATGAGGAATCATGGATTGGAAAATGGAAAGTGACTGCTCCATACAGCAAACAAGAACAGGACATGCTGCATATGGCCTATAAAGCAGTTAATGCCAACCATGAAGATATGAACAACGGAGATATGCGTAGTCAAGAAGGGCCTACAATAAATCGTACAAGTCCGGTTGCGGCTAAGAAAAAAAACAAATATGGTGTTTGACCTTGTTGAAAATTCAATATAAAATGCTCCGTAAGGAGCATTTTTTATGATCATAGGTATCACGGGATTTATAGGATCAGGCAAAGACACTGTGGCAAATTATCTGGTGGCTCAACACGGATTTCAACGTGACAGCTTTGCTGGAACCTTGAAAGATGCTGTGGCACAAGTGTTTGGGTGGGATAGACAATTGTTGGAAGGACTCACACCCGAAGCCAGAATCTGGCGTGAACAGGTAGATCCCTGGTGGGCCAACAGACTTGGCATGCCCAATCTTACTCCCAGACACATGCTGCAACTATGGGGCACCGAAGTCTGCAGGCAGGGATTTCATGACGATATTTGGATTGCCAGTTTGGAAAATAGACTGCGCCGGACAAAAACCAATACCGTGATCAGCGATGTACGATTCCCCAATGAAATACAAACTATACGCAAAAATGGTGGTATCTGTATCTGGGTGACTCGTGGAGCATTACCCGAGTGGTACAATTGTGCATTTCAAGAAAATACCACACACGACGACAGTCAATGGCTGCTGGAAGATGCCGAGCAATTGATGCCGCAACGGTATCCTGGTGTGCATCACAGTGAATGGGCCTGGATAGGCCAGCAATTTGATTATCAAATCGACAACAACGGTTCTGTGCCACAGCTATACAGCAAAATCAATAGTCTGCTACAAGATCTGCAGGTTTCCAACTTGACTGGGAGTCAGCCAACGCTGCCTGACAATTAAGGCATATGGTTTTCAAGTTGTTCCAATCGTTGTTTTTCATGTTGCCATCAACATAATAAACACGCAATTGTGTTCTAGTGTTTTTGGCTGTAAAATTGCACTTGTCACAACGAGATTTTTTCTTGTATCCTGATTTTACCCAAACTGGTGGCACTGGTTTGATTTTTCTTTTCTTGCGAATGCAAGCAGCACAACAGCTTCTAAAATAAACCACATTATTTCTTGTGTAGTTTACTGCGGCCATATTTTCATTGCATGATTTACAGTAGGGTCTGTGCATAATTGTATTTATTTGTGACCTTTTAAAGGCACCGTGTATCACTCAAAATATCTAAACCTTACATAAATACTTGAAAGTTTTATAAAGGACAATAAAATGGCTTTAGTATCTCCTGGTTTAGAAATAACCGTATCAGACGAAAGTGTTTATGTGCCTGGTGCTGTGGGCACAGTGCCACTGGTGATTCTTGCTACATCTCAAGATAAAACCAACCCATCAGGTTCTTCAGCAACAGATACTTCTGCTGCCAGAGCAGGAAAACTGCTGACCTTTACCAGTCAGAGAGAACTGATCAATGCAATGGGATATCCCACTTTTTATCAAAGTGCAGCAGGAACTCCGTTACACGGCGATGAAAGAAACGAATACGGACTGTTGGCAGCACACAGTGCCCTGGGTCAAGTAAACAGATTGTATGCTATTCGTGCAGACATAGACTTGGCAGCATTGGAGCCCACAAGTGTACGTCCAACTGGTACAGTGTCCAACAATACCTATTGGTTGGATCTATCTGAAACAGATTGGGGAATCAATGAATGGGACGCAGTAACAGGCACATTCAATCTGAAAAGTCCTATTGTGATTACATCAGCCGATGATGTCACGTTGACAGGTGGTATCAATGTACCCAAAACTAGTATCGGTCAAATTGGTAATTATGCAGTGGCCTGGACCGGCTCCAAGGCTTTGATTTTTTACAAAAATCGCAGCAATGCTTGGGTCAGACCTGGAACCAGTGCCTGGGAAATTTCATGGCCAACTATCCGCGGCACCACGTCAACCAACTTGGGCGCCGGCACCTATGCGATCACCATCAATGCAGGAACTCCGTTCACTGTTGGTAATTCTGGCTCAGCATTTACCATGGCCCAAGTGGCTACACAGATCAATGCTCAAAGTATCACTGGAGTCACTGCTGCATCAGTAAATGGAAAATTAGAACTGTATGCAACCAGTGCTGCACAGAGCAATGGCTCCGTTGCTGATGGCAAAATTGCCATTGCCAACAGTACTGGTACGCCACTGGCAGGACTAGGAATCACAGCTGGTACCTATGCAAATCCAAAAATGATATATGGCTCATTTGTAGACGTGCCCAGCTGGAGCAGTTTTGACACAGTGCCACGTCCATCAGGATCAGTATTTCTAAAGTATGGTGCCACTGGTAGTGGAGCCGATCTGGTAATCAAAAAGTACAGCACAGCATCGGATTCTTGGACCACACAAGCTACCGATTTCCATGAAAATTTGGTCGCAGCCACTTTGGCACTAGATCCAGCTGGCGGCGGTAATGGCATTGCAGCAGGCACTCTCTTTTTGGCATATGATCCGCTAGAAACCGAAACAGCAGGATATCAACCTTTTATACGACGAGTGGCAGGTCCAACCATTGTTACAGGTAGTACATTGGCAGCCAACCCATTCACCATTGGAGAGCGAATAGATATTATAGTAAGTAAAATTGGTGAGTTGGTATCCAGTGAGTATCAGGTCACACTGACCGGTACATCACCAGCAAGTTTTGTGTCTGACATATTAGCTGCCAATATTCCAGAACTAAATGTTTCCTTTAGCAATGACAAAATTACTTTCACTCACATTTACGGTGGTGTGATTTTGTTACAAAATGGTGTAGGAACACCAGTAGCAGATGCAGGTATCACCACAAGCACTACCGGTGTAGAATATTCAACAGTGTTTGATAATTTCGCACTGTCCAACTTTAGCAGTTTGACCTATACCTACAGTGCAAGTGAACCGTACCAGGCACCAGACGAGGGCACATTGTGGTACTATGCAGATGCAGCCGCGGTGGACATCATGATCAAAGAATCCACTGGCTGGAAAGGCTACAAGAGTTCCTACTACGACGGAACAACCACAGATGCACGTGGTTACGATTTAAGTGATACCGATCCGGCCGGGGTAATTGTAAGTGCAAGCGAACCTGAAACACAAAGTGACGGTGTGACTGCACTGGCCGCCGGCGACATTTGGTTGGATTCTGGCGATCTAGAAAACTATCCTGTGCTGTATCGTTACGATGGCGAAGATTGGATATTGATTGACAACACTGATCAAGTGAGTCAAAACGGCATCGTGTTTGCAGACGCAAGATGGGATGAAGATGGTACCACCGACATTATCACCGGATCTCTGCCTACTATAGCCAATGCCGACGATGAAACTGGCTTAATTTATAGTGATTACATAGATCAAGATGCACCTGACCATAGACTGTATCCACGTGGTATTTTGTTGTTTAATACAAGACGCAGCGGTTACAATGTCAAGCGTTATGTAGCAAACAAGTTCAATGCCAATGACTATCCAGACTTACCAACAGTTCCTGGAGCAGGAGGATCCTTGCCCACAATCAAGGACACATGGCAAGCAGCCAGTGGTCTTAAAGATAACGGCAGTCCATACATGGGTCGTCAAGCACAAAGACGCATGGTCACAGCAGCCATGCAAGCTGCATTGGTAGCCAATACTGAAATCAGAGAAGACCAATTTGCTTTCAACATCATTTGCGCACCAGGCTATCCAGAATGTATAGATGAAATGGTGGCTTTGAACAATGATCGTAAAAACACCGGATTTATTATTGGCGACACACCAATGCGTCTGGCACCCAATGCTGTAGATATTACCAATTGGAGTAATAACACCAATGGAGATGGATTGGCAACAGCAGATCCGTATCTGGCTGTATACTATCCAAGTGGTAGATCAACAGACCTGTTAGGCAACGATGTTGTAGTGCCATCCAGTCATATGGCACTGCGCACAATATTGCGTAATGACAATGTGGCGTTTCAATGGTTTGCACCGGCAGGTGCAAGACGTGGTCTAGTAGACAATGCTAGCAACATAGGTTACATTGATGCAGCTACTGGAGAATTCACATTCAACGGTATAAGATCCGGCCTTCGTGATACCTTGTACGAGAACAAAATCAATCCAATCACCAATTTACCTGGTGTTGGTTTGGTAGTTTGGGGACAAAAAACACGTAATCCTATTTCGAGCTCAATGGATCGAATCAATGTGGCAAGATTGGTCAACTACTTACGTACCATATTTGCCACTGTGGGCGACGGTTTCTTGTTTGAACCAAACGACAAGATCACTAGAGATCAAATTGCCAATATTATCAGCGGTGCAATTAACGATCTAGTAGCCAAGCGCGGTGTATACGACTACTTGGTAATTTGTGACGAGTCTAACAATACTCCAACACGTATTGCTAGAAACGAATTGTATGTAGATGTTGCTATTGAACCAGTCAAAGCAGTTGAATTTATCTACATACCAATTAGACTCAAGAACCCAGGTGACATAGCAGCAGGAATTTAATATAGGTATATATTAGGGTCGCTGGACCCTAATATACTACTGCCAAAAAAAGGTAAATACCTGTAACAGGAGAGATACAATGGCAATAGCCTCATTAACAAGATTTACAGTACCGTTAGCCACAAATCAAAGTGCTAGTTCACAAGGTTTGTTAATGCCTAAAATGAAATATCGCTTTCGTGCGATATTTGAAAATTTTGGTGTAAGTACAGATCGAGTCGAAATGACAAAACAAGTGGCCGATATCAGTCGTCCAAATGTGAACTTTAATCCGTTTACTGTTGAAGTGTATAACAGTAAAGTAAACTTGGTTGGCAAGCCCAGCTGGGAACCAGTCAGTGTCAATTTACGTGATGATGCTGGCGGCAATGTTTCCAAACTGGTAGGCGAACAAATTCAGAAGCAATTTGATTTTGCTGAACAGTCGTCGGCTTCGTCTGGAATTGATTACAAATTCGTGCTCAAGTTTGAAATGCTAGACGGCGGTAATGGACAAAATGCTGCAACTGTGCTGGAAACGTGGGAATTGTACGGCGCATTTTTGACTTCCGTCAACTACGGTGAAATGAACTACGGCACCAGCGAGCCTGCCATGATATCATTGAGTGTAACTTATGATAATGCAGTTCAGACACCGGCCGGTACAGGCGTAGGAACAGCAGTAGGAAGAACATTGGGTACTCTGATTACAGGATAATTTGTTTTTGTTGTACGTTTTACAGCCCGGCTAGACCGGGCTTTTTTTTGGAATAAATATTTACATGCCAAACATATTTGATGGTTTTTTAAAACAAGTGCTACGTGGGGATCAAATCAAAGATCGTCAGCATGCTGCACGACTGTTTGTTGACAACAATTTCAGATTAGCACCCAAATCTGATTGGATTTTCCATGTGTTCTTTGATCTAGATCCGCAACTGTCAAACATCAAGGATACCATGAAGCTGGTAGAACATGGTATGTTGGTCAAGTCTGTTGATCTTCCAAAATTCAATATACAAAATAAAACACTAAACGAATACAACAGACCCAATGTAGTACAAACCAAAATTACCTATAATGATATAAACATCACGTTTCACGACGATCAGGCCAATGTAGTTAGAGGTCTTTGGTACGATTATTTGACTTACTATTATCGTGATCTTGATATTGGTTACTCCAGCACAAGTGGAACCGTAAATCCTGTGCATTATGCTCCGTCATTGTACAACGACACACAACGAAATCTACTGAATCGTTTTGGATACAGCCCTAGATCCTTTGATTCACAAAACGAACAACAGTATATCAAAGCAATAAGAATATACAGCCTGCATCAAAAAAGATTCAGCGAGTACACACTGGTCAATCCCACCATTGTTGGATTTCAACATGGCACACACAATACCGGCAGTGGTACAGGCATGGAATGCAGCATGAGTGTGGTTTATGAGACAGTGCTATACGCCAGTGGATTCGTAACAAAAAACACTGTGAAAGGATTTGCAGATCTGCACTACGACAAATCACCAAGTCCACTTACACCGGCCGGAGGTGGCACCAACAGCATACTAGGACCCGGTGGTATACTAAATGCTGTAGACGATATTTTCAAAGATGGCGGTGGTGGTAACTTTGGCGCTGCTGCTTTCAAGGCAGTTAGAGCCTTTAACACTAACAAAGATGTAAATTTGTCGGGTCTTGCACAAAGTGAATTGACCACGGCCGTGACCGACATGATCAAAGGTAAAGATCCAAGAGATAGATTTTTTATTCCAACTGCAGGTTCATTGACTTCACAGAATTTTCCAGGTTTACAAAATTCTAGCGGATCCTTGTCATTGTTACCTGGTGTTGCAACCAGCAATGGCAGCAGTGTAAATCTAAATGCAGTAGGAGCCGGAGCAGTGTTAGCAAGTGCAGCCAAGCTTGGCGGAGTGTCAGGGGTGTCTACAGCAGCCGTGGCTGGTATCAATACTGGTCCATTTGTTAGCTCTACCACAGCACAGAATTTAACTAACAGTATCAAAGGTGTTTTGACCGGTGCCGGAGACACAATGGTAGGTGGATCACTAAATCAAGTGTACACTGTAAACAAACAAGGTGCAGTCACCGCCAGTCAAGCACAACCTAGTTTTGATTTTTTAGCTGCCGCAGTCAAACAACAACAGCAGTATTTAAATTCCGCAGTAAAATCTGTCACAGGCGCTGGTGGTATATCATTGTCAGGTATGCCACAAGGTATAAATGCAGTGGCATCAGGTGCTACTGCACTGGGAGCAGCTTTTGTGTCGGGTACAGGTACACTGTTACCTTCGACATCTAACAATCCATTGCGACAGACTCCGTATGCGTCCAGCTTTATTCCGGCATCGGATTCAATTGCAGCCAGAGAGGTCAAGAATTTCATAAACGAAACCAATCTAGCCACTCTTTCGCCGCTACCTCCCTATACCGGCACCAGTACACCGCCAGCTCCAGGTTCAACTGGTGGCGGCTTCCAAGGTGGTGGTTTTGGCAGTGTAGGACAATAATTATGATTGCAAACAGCTTACCATTGACATCAAGTTTTTTTGGCAATACCAGTGCTCTTACCAAGGAATCAATAAATTCGCTTGTGGCAAACACCACCAACGATTTGATAGAGCAACAGAAAATTATGAAACTGAATGTCAAACTTCCGCGAGTACCTAGCAATCAACGAATAGCCAAAGAATAATGTCAAAACTCAATCCCATAAAACATCCAACCAATCTTGATCGTGTTGATCTTGATTATGTGACACTGCGCGACTATAAAAAATATTTCAATAATTTTTTTGAAATACCAATTGAAGTTTCCTCCAACATAGATGCTGCAATTATCAGCTACTTTGAAACCGTGGCTAATAACAAAGAATCTGCTCGAGCCCTGGCCAGTGCAGTGATTTATACCAGTATCAAACAAGGTAGTAATCCCATGGACATACTGCGTGAGTTTCAAAAGTTAAGCCAAGGACAGTTGGATGATTACATTGTGGCTTTTTTAAATCTTGAAAGAGTTGGCAGTTCTTACCTGGGCATAAGAGTCAACCCCATCACAAACAAATATGTGGCAAGAACTATCAGATTCTAATGGGCAAATACGCTAACGGATTTTATCAAATCGCCAATCCTGACAAGTATGTGGGAAAACGTGTTCCGCACTTTCGAAGCAGCTGGGAACACAGTTTTATGCGTTTCTGTGATAACAACCCGGCAGTGTTACAATGGGCCAGCGAAGCTGTTCATATTCCTTATAGAAATCCATTCACTAATCGTAACACCATATACGTTCCTGATTTTTTGATAATTTATCAAAACAAAAACGGCGATCGACTGGGTGAATTGATTGAAATCAAACCCGGCAAGCAAACAACCTTGGAAGCGGCCGGACGCAGCGTGAGAGATCAAGCTGCCGCAGTGCTCAACATGCATAAATGGGCTGCTGCTAATGCATGGGCCAAAGAAAATGGACTGCGTTTTAGAGTAGTAACAGAAACAGATCTCTTTCATCAAGGTCGAGCTCGGTAAATACGAGCATGACTAAAAAATTAGCCGAACTTTTTGACCTGGCAGATTTAGATGCCACACCCACTGTTGATTACAACGAAGCACTGCGTACCATTGCTGAAAATAAAGAAGCAATAGCTCAAGTGGATGCTGCAATTGATAAAATTGATATTGCACTCCCAACTGTACGAGATCTTGAAGCCAGCGATCAAGAAATGGACGAGCTGGCAGATTTGGCCAAAGACAAATTCAATGATCTAATGGAACTAGGTATGAACATGGATCCAAGATTTGGCGGAGTGGTGTTCCAAACAGCAGGCACATTACTAGGGCATGCTATCGCTGCCAAAACAGCCAAAATGGACAAGAAGCTACGCATGGTACAATTACAACTACAAAAAGCCAGATTGGATCATCAAAAAAGCAAAGACATTCCCGAAGAACGACCCATGGACGGACAGGGCATTGTGCTTGATCGTAACGCACTGCTAGAACAGATTCTTCAAAAGAACAAAAACACATAAATACACAATAATAGGAATAGATCATGAAAAGTCTTCATGCTTACATTGCAGAAAGAAATACCACATACGATTTTCGCATCAAGATAGCCAAGCAAGATCCCAGCGAAATCATGGAAGAAATCAAAAATGCCCTGGATGCTTACGAACTGGTCAGCATCAGCAGGCCCAAAAGTTTACCAGTACAAGAACATAGAGATTTTCCCAAGTCAGGTGCATGCGAATGTTGGCAGTTTGAGGCAGAATTGGCTTATCCGGTAACAGCTCCTCAAGTGGCCCAGCTGCTTAAAGAGCGCACCGGCATGCAGGCAGAATATGTTTGTGTATACAACAAAGTGCAAGCTGAACAGAATGACTATGCTGAGGCACATGGAAAAGATCATACAGGAAGCTTGTTGTTAGACTCAGAACTCAAAGATGTGCCAGGTGCGCAAGAACTTGTGGGCGAAAAGCGTAAAGACAGTATGCTTAAAGAATTAGAAAAGCAGTCGCCAAAAATGGTTGCACTTGAATCAGATGCAGACCTAGTAAGCACAAAAAGCAGTGAAAGAACTAAATCTGCATCTACTACCAATCAACTACCGCAAGGTACCAAGAGCCCAGTAGGCAGTCAGCAAAACAAATTACCACCCGTTAAAGGAAAGAAATAATGAGCAATAACATTTACGACATTTTAAACAAAATTAATAAGCTCGAGGGCCAAGTACAAACTCTTAAAGAAAGTAAGAGTATGACTACAGTTAAGGAATTACATAATGAAAGCAAGAAGGAAAAACAGATTAATAAAGGCTCGATTGCTGAAGCAGTTGCAAAAGTTGAAAAACAATTAAGCGAAAAATATCACGGTTTCAAAAAAATGCAAGAAAGTGAAGTCGAAGAAAGCGGTCTACAAGCATACCTTGGTAAAAAGAAATACGGCGAAACTGGCATGAAGGCATTACAGAAGGCCGGTCGTGAAGGTGCTAGCAAAGAAAAGATGGCCCAGATCCGTGCAAAGCATGACAAGATGGATGAAGCTGTAGGTCAAGAAGGTCCAGCAGATCTATTGGCTGCGGTTGAACAAGAAATCAATAATCCAGGAAGAACTGTCGACAACTTGACAGATGTCTTGAACGCAACTTTTGGTAGCGATCGTTCACCTGAATTCAAAAAAGCTAGAGCGGTTATTGGCAAGTACATTGACTTGGTTGATAATGCAGCAATGGGCAGTGAAGAAGATGGTATTGCTCCAATGAGAGGCGGCAATATTGCTCGTCATATCCAACAATATGACCTAACTAATTATCTACAACATGCTGCTGCTATGTTGGATAAAGCAGTTAAAGGTCCAATGGACGAAGGCAACTATAATGAAGAAATGCTTTCTCCCAAGCAGAAAAAGTTTGCTTCTTTAGCAGAGCCCAAAGACAAAATTACCTACGCAGACAAAATTGCCGGAGCCAAGAAAAAAGATGAAGGCAATGAGTTTAGTGGCGAACTAGCAAAAGCAAAAGCATCGGGCGCCAAAGAATTCAAAGTTGATGGCAAAACTTATCCTGTTAAAGAAGGTTTCCCT
>SXGQ01693573.1_pt1 | contig 24994 bp, 26 predicted proteins | sample 3178371 | NCBI WGS metagenome assembly SXGQ01 (sample SAMN11356859, study PRJNA531348) | freshwater metagenome | isolation source: freshwater sample F1-20 | place: China: Fuxian Lake, Yuxi | collected 2017-12-25 | reverse complement strand
TATTATATAAATATAAAATTGAATTAAATACAATAACCACTCATCTTTGTATTAGTTGTATTAGAGCAGTAGGCGTAATATATTAACATTTCTTAAAAATGATTATTCCGGTCAAATGTTTCACGTGCGGAAAAGTAATTGCTGATAAATACAGAGTCTATTTAGAAAAGGTTCGCGAATCTAAAATGGGTGGGTCTGGTGGGTCTGTTGACAAAGTGGTATACCTGACCCCCGACAGACTGGGGTGTGTAGGTGATTCTCAAACAACAGCTCAAGCTCACGCCATGAACCAACTTGGTATTGTAAAAATGTGCTGCAGGCGTCATTTCTTGACACATGTTGATATTTAGGCGAAATTGCATATATATTGGAATATAATTTCCAAAATTATTAATTTTATTAAATTTTGCGTTTGTTTTTAATTTAGTAAACAAAACAAAACAAATGAAAAATATTGAATGAATAAAAATATCTCAATTTCAAATTTTATTTTTTTCTTAGTGTATGATATAATAACCAAACAAACAATTCAATGAGTTTCTTAAACAATTTAACCGGCGGTCGTCGCCGTCGTCGTAGTTCCAAGCGCCAGCATGGTGGTGAGGAGGCACAACAACAAGCTGGCGGTCGTCGCCGCAAGAGCCGTCGTGGCCGCAAGAGCCGTCATAGTCGCAAGAGCCGCCGTCGTAACTAAATATGAATTTACATTTAAAATAAAATATAATGCAATTGTAAACCGAATTACATTATTAATTAATTAATAAATTTTGAAATTTAAATTATGGGGTCTACATCTAAAAAAAAATCATCTAAAGAAAAATCTAAACCACGTAGATTTTTTTATCATGAAATTCCAGGACTTCCCAATCTTATTAAATTAAGTCGTTTACAGAGAAATGAATGCGCGGAATCAATAATCAATTTTGAACTAAAATATGACGCGTTTGACAATAATAGAACTAAAAAAAATAGAGATGCTGCACTCGAAGCGTCTAAAATTTTATATGGCGAAAATGGCGTATTGACGCCCAACTGCAGAATGTATTTAGACGAAACAGATGGAATTGAAAAATTTAGACAAAAAATGGAAATTCTTAGAGACGAAGACGACGACAGCGTTAGTATCTCGAGTCAAGACGGCGGTTCTGGTGCAACTGACCTATCCAGTATACTGCCTAAAAATTCATTTTATCCATTTAATAGCAATATATTACCCAATTCGGTAGATAGTCGCGCAGCTGTTCCACAACCACATGTTCAACTTGGTGGTAAACGAAACCGCCGCAATACATCTCATCGTTCCCGTTCTAAATCTAAACGCGGTTCTAAACGCAGTTCTAAACGCGGTTATATGAATTATGCCGGGCGTCAAATTGGATGCCTAAGCCAGCGACAAAGCAGGCGTCAAAGCATGCGACGAAGCCAGCGACGAAGCCAGCGACGAAGCCAAAGACAAAGACAAAGACTCATGCAGTCAGGTGGAGACGCGCTCAGCTATTTACCTCAGGACGTGAATATGGCAGCCCGGTCAGCAACTACATTTGCAAGCAATTTGTGGGCAGACCTTCAAGGAACGCACCATACAGTGAGCCCCTTGCCGTTTTCCGACCAGGCAATACAGTCGACGTCTGGTAAACTAACCCAATAAAAATATAAATAAAAATAAAATGTAACAACAATATAATACAAATTAAATAAATTAGTAATTATTATATTATATTATATATTAGGAGTAATCCTAAAATGAAATCCAGGCGACAAAAATACAGCAGGATGAAACACAAACACACGAGAAAGAGGAAAACATCTGCATTTAGGCGAAGGCTACAGTCGAAGCGTAAACGACTACAACAACATCGATTCAAACAATCTGGTGGAGATTTACTGAATTATCTGCCATCAGATATAAGCATGACCATGCGTTCAGCTGCACATTCGATGGGTAGTGCATTTTCTGGAATAAAAGGAATGATGCCTTCTTCTAATCCGCTGCCGTTCAATGACCATCATTTACAAAAAGAAACAGTAAGTATAACCGACCGTCTTCCGAATTTGCAACAGTATTATAAGAATGCAAATTCAATGATTCCGTCTCTGTAATCATATCTTCATATCTTCCTATCTTATCATAATTAAATAAAATATGTGTAATTATTTTATTTATTTTATTTTTATAATATATATAAATAAATTATATAAATTATATTTCATTTTAGTAAATGCAAGCAATCTCGTCAGAAGTTAAAAAATTATGCACACCGGCATTCGTCTATCTTGTGATCGCCATTATCGGTCTAATCAGAATCATGCTTCAGAATGTTGGTAATTCAAACACGTTATGTGTCGGACGTGTCCAATGTAGTGTGCCCAATACCCCGGGCATGTTTCTCATACAGGCGGCATGGATACTGTTTTGGACATGGATCCTCAGCACGCTTTGCAAAAATGGCCATCCTAATGTCGCATGGTTCTTGGTTCTGCTGCCGTTTATTGTTTTTCTCATCGCGTTTGTCGCGTTAGCAGACACGGTTGCCGGTAATCATCAAGTAATGACTTCAGCCGCCAACCAGGCGAGCAATCAAGTCATGCAGCAACAGCAACGTGATGGAGTAAATATGAACTTGCGCATTCAACAAAGCTACTTGGAAAGTGGGGCGCACTCCGGAGTCAAGGTATATCAGATTTAATTGTTGTTGTTATTGTTAATTATTATTGATAATGTTGTTATTCTGATTATTATTTTGATTATTTTGATTATTCTGATTATTATTATTCTGATTATTCTGATTATTCTGATTATTATTATTCTGATTATTCTGATTATTCTGATTATTCTGATTATTATTAATGATATTATTGATATTATTGATATTATTGATATTATTATTGATATTATTGATATTATTGATATTATCTGCCGATATGCCCGCATAGTTCAAAATTTCATAAATTGCGTCGTTCAAGTCGGCGTTATTCAAGTGCATACTAAAATGGTTGATTAGCTCGTTATAATTTATGCTTTGTCCCACGTCAACATAATAATAATTTAAATTATTGTTGTATGGATGGATTGGATTGATTGGATTGACATGTGGCTGCGCTGCCACCGCCAATGCCGGTGGCGGAGGGGCCACAGATTGATAAAGCCACGGCATCGCATTACGTGCACCAGGACTCACTATTGTAAGTGCTGATAGGACATAAAAAGCCCCCAATGAGCGGTCATCGTCGCTAATTCCCGACCGTATTAAACGGTCGATCGCGCCCAAGTTGACATCCACAACAGTTTTAAATGGCGCAGTGCGTATATCTTGCATAACCGCAATATTGTTGGCGTTAGAAAACAAATTACCGTAAGGCGGGCATATCTGATTCCGGGTTTGCTGCGTCAATTCGGCGCGGTATGACCATATGTCGTACAGTTCTTGGATGAATCGAATGTGCTGTGGGTGCGTCAAGTTAGAAAACCAACTTGAATCTGCATAATTCCCCAGCTTATTTATGTCTTGAAACAATTCCACAACGCGCAGTTCGGTCAGTTGCGCAGGCGTGAGCGCTTCATCATCTTTGATTTCAACGCATACCGGATGACGCATCATTCGCGAATACCGCAGCTTCATAAAAAAATGCCTCACCATATCTCTGGAAATGGGTGACCGTGTGTATGGATTCGTCATCTCCACTGGAACCGGTACAGAGTAATGCCCAGATGCAGCAAGCGACATCGCGTTGGGCGTAAACGTGGTCTTGATGAGTTTAAAAAACGATGCCATATTGAATTGATACGCCATTCCGTCGCAGTCATCTTTGAACCGAAACATCTGGTAATGGGGAACGTCCTTAAAATCATCCATCGTATAAAAGTCGGTATCGTTAACGACTTGTCCACGATTCACGTCATTGCGTAGAAAACAATTAACATACGTTCGCGAAATATGACCGCGTAGGACTCTCTGTAATTTTAAAGCCGAAAACTTCTTTAAGCAAAACGACCGAACACGCTCACAAAGGATGGGTCGAGTTCCGACTCGTTTCAGTTCATGTGCATCACACAATCGTTTCAAATGAGTTAGTGACAATTTGGGCGTAATTTTGTCATAATCTTCCAACTTAAAAACTGGCATGGATGCGTTCGCGTTCACATCGTGATCGCCATAGTCGTTGTTGCCACTATCACATCCATCAAGAGCGTCTACCATATCCGCATCCGCACTGGATGCATTTATGGTTTTTATAATATTATTCTTATTCTTACTGCGTGTATGTGTCGTATAAGGTTGCATTTTTTTTATATTTTATATTTTAGAAACTTGTATAGTTTATATAACTTACAGTGGTATAATAATTTTTAATTCAACAACCTATTGTGAAGAGTTGAGTGAGTATTGCTTAGTATTGCTTAATTACCTGCATTTATGTTTATATCATTTCGTTCTATGATATTCCTCTGCGATTATGCTATATTATTCATGATCGCCGCATACAGGTCCGGTTTCGTGACCCTCTTCTTAACACATGCTTCCAGTCCACTGCACCCCAAACGCGCATATATGTCTTGCAAATCAGCAAGCTTGTAATGTGAAACTGACTTTAGTGGCGCGGTAATAGATTCCATTTTCCAGAACGTATCGCGACACATCTGAAGCGTCCCAGACGCCACTGCGTTATCGCACACGCAGTATCGATTCTTGACCTTTTCTATAACTGTGATTGGGTCAGAATCGGCGGTGGTGGCAATAATCTCGAAATACATGCGATTATCAATATACAGTATGTTTTGGTTGTGGCAGAGAGCGAGTGCCATCATACCCGAGATGTCCAACTTCTTGCTGCTAATCAATTCGGCCTCGAATTTTGGCATGGATAGCTTGTATCGCTTGAATTGGGTCTTGATGCGCATTTTCTGAATACGCATGATATCAACTGTTGCGTATTTGAATTCCGTCTCTGCGACAAACGAGTTGGGCATTGCATCGAACGCACTCCGCCCGTTCATAGCAATGTAAACACACCAGAGTAGTTGATTGTTATGCATGATTCCCGTTCCGGGCATTTTAGGTGTTGGAAAGAATTTATAATTCGTTTTTGATTTTAATTTTTCTATGGTAACCGGGGTAATCGGTGCATTAATTGATTCCGATATTGACTTTGAAAGTTTTGTAATGCACGCACCCGCGTCAATAGCGCCTCCTCCCACAACTACCGCATCATTTTGATGATGATCATCATCGCTGTCGTCACCGCCATACTTCTTGTATATGCTTGAACTCGTCTGCATTTGCTGGTATATTGTCGATATTCGCTTAACCATTTTCTTTTCAGATGCAACTGGACCGGGAGCAGGAACTACCTCTATTGAACCGGGAGCAGGAACTACCTCTATTGAACCGGGAGCAGGAACTACCTCTATTGGACCGGGAGCAGGAACTACCTCTATCCGCTGTGTAGGAACTGTGGACGCTGGCGGCACAATCCGGGCTGATTCCGAGGCCGCAATAGTTCGTCTCATAATGTCATTAATACGCGCGTCAGTTAATTCATAACTTTCTTTTGCCATGCCGATATTTGGTGGGTTCTTGTTCTTTCTTGGTCTCTACCGTATTATTTATTTATTATATACTATGACATCAATTCTTTAAATAATAAATAAAATTGAGAATGGTGCTAACAATAGATATTTTCAATGTAAATAGTATTGTTTGTGGGTCATGCCTGCCTTCTTGGGAGAAATATTTGTTATGGCCGGTTCATTTGGTGTGATATTCGCAATACTGCTATGTTGCATAAAAAACGACTGTAGTAGTAGTGGTAGCCGTCGTCGTCGTCAATATAAACCAATAAAAAACACAAGAAGAATAAGTTGATTTGATTGAATTCAAATTCGTTACTTAAAATATTTTGTGGTGAGTTCTTTTTTTTGCTCCTCTATTTCGTTTAGCTGAATCTCTTGGTCTCGCACGTAATCCAAATACGTCTCTAATTCGACAATGATCGGTTCTGATACACATGTCAGATTTATGAATACGCCATTCTTGTTCTCGCTTCCGCTAACCCCACCCTTGTCGCATATTCGAAGCACTTCAGATTGGTGCACTTTAGACAACATCTCAATATTGTCTTTTAATGAGACCAGGCGCGAGTGCATGATTGTGTTTACGGTTGCAGATGCCATAATATTAGTATAGATAGATAGTGTGCAAAAAAAATATTATATGATTTAAAGTTATGTCATTATCTCTGTATAACTTTAAATAATAAACGCTCAATATAATAACAAATAAAATATAAAACATAAAACATAAAACATAAAACATAAAACATAAAACATAAAACATAAAACATAAAACATAAAACATAAAACATAAAACATAAAACGTAATGTGGTTTATAATGATTTATACGGGGTTGGCGTCGATTGCCAAGTTCATTTTTTCGCCATTACGTAGATGCTTTAATGATCCAGACACCCCGTATGCACGTCCAGCGGTGGACTCTACATTGGGGATGAATGGCGAGCTATATTATAGTATTGTGTGAACTTAAAAAGAAAGTCCTTGTTTTTGGCAGGGGTTGACACGACATTGCGCTGTGTAAAATCACGCATGAACCCGGTAGCAGATGGAGGTGCGCCGCCCTTTTTAACACCGCCACCCGTTTTATCGTAAGACACAACACTGCTGCTGGGAGACACGCCGCCAAAGCGCACGCGTCTTGCAATCTTGGAATTCGACATTTACTTTATTATGTAGTTGGTTTGGTTTTATATAATCTATAATCACTGCCTATATTTTAATTTTTAGCGCTAAATAAAAATTAAAAAAATAAAAAATAATATTGGAAAAAATATAATTAAAATGCACTCACGGCGGAGTGGTCGTCGGCGTAAACGGGTTGGAAGTTACTGTTTGCGTCGCGGTAATTCGCGGGAGATTGCGCAGAAAGAACTGGAACTTGACTCACCAGCGCTTCTTCTAAGCCGCTGTTGTATGTCACCTGGGTCGACTCCATGTACTTGGATCGATACGATTCGCCTGGCGCGACCTGGTGAATGAGTGCATTGATGGATGATGGTCCGGATGCATTGTGTTTCGAGCGCTTAATCAGCTCATACGCCGCAAACAGCCCTAAAATACCTATAACTGGATGCGTGCTTAAAAACAGGCTCAGTGCTAAAACTGCCACTATAATGTTGCCGTATACCGTGTCGACGTGTTCCGCCATCATTGATGGGGTTGAGATATCAAACATTATATAGATTACCAGCACAGCCAACAGAACCATTTCATGCTGTTTCTCTTGTTTCATCAATGCATTGAAGTATTCCATGATGATGTATTTTGATTATTGTTGTGTATGTATAATGATATTATTATATATAAGATAATAATAATTATTTTTTTAATGCTTGATGTTTGTGTTATTTGTAATACAAGTTTTTGGATAGCCAAAATCGATTCACCGAAAATCAAAAATGCAAAATTTCCATTTTTCATCGGAGCGAGAGTCCAAAATCTTTTTTTTTCTTATTATGAATAGTAAATCGCTAAAATACATTGCCACTTTGGGGGGATGATTTGATCAGTTTTTCCAGAACTTTCCAAGTTTCAACCAAAATGGCTAAAATGAAATTCTTTTATTATTTTAATTAAAGCGGTTTAATTAATTTACAAAATTTAAAATTGATATTCCAGTAATACGTTAAAGAATAATAAGCATATATGATATTACGATATTCATTCCCTAATGCAAGAATCATCTGCAACTTGGATCGGACTTCGCGGATACGCCATAAGCAAATCGGCTCTTGAAACCCCTGAACTCATGCAAATACGAAAGGATTTGACGATGCAACCGCTCGCGCCTCAATCTCCCGTAAAGCCTGAATCGTTCCCCATTTACGACGAGAATGCAACTACGATATTTGTGCCGAGATATTACGGGATGGAAACATACGGTGAACCGGAAGAAACCCGCATGTATGCCGGTGCGGACGCCCCGATCCTGGAATTTGCGGGTGAATTGCGCGACTATCAAACAATCATTGTCAACAAGTATGTGAGCCATGTTCTAAGCGGCGATGCGAAAAGCGCGACGGGAACCGGCGGCGGTGGCGGATGCCTTGACGTTGACCCAGGCAAGGGAAAAACTGTCATGGCGCTGAAAATAATGAGTGTGCTCAAGAAAAAAACGCTCGTGGTCGTGCACAAAACGTTTCTCATGAACCAGTGGCTGGAACGCATCCAGCAGTTTCTGCCGGGTGCGCGCGTGGGCCGGATTCAAGGACAAGAAATCGATGTCGAAGACAAGGACATTGTTATCGGAATGTTACAATCCCTCTCAATGAAGGAATATGACGAGTCGGTATTCCGGGATTTCGGGTTGACGGTGTTTGACGAGTGCCACCACATGAGCGCCGAAGTTTTCTGTCGGTGCATGATAAAAATAACTACGCGATATACGCTGGGATTGTCCGGCACAATGACGCGCAAGGACGGGTTAACGAAAGTATTCAAGATGTTTCTTGGTGAAATTGTTCACAAAGAAAAATCGGAGTTGCAGCATAACGTTGTTGTAAAGGGCATTCAGTATTACGTGGCGGACGACGAATTCAATACGGTGGAAACCGATTACCGCGGAAATCCGAAATTCAGCACCATGATATCCAAGTTGTGTGACCGCAGTTCGCGCAGCGATTTTATACTGGACGTGCTTGCGCGCGAACTGGAGATAAACTCGGAACAGCAAGTGATGATATTGGCGCACAACAAGTCTCTGCTCACGTATTTGCACGACGCGGTAAAGCATCGCGGTATTGGCGGCGGCAGCGTGGGCTACTACGTGGGCGGAATGAAGGAAGTGGATTTAAAAGCCAGCGAAAGTAAAAAAATCATCATTGCGACATATGCAATGGCATCCGAAGGACTGGATATTCCAACGCTCACCACGCTGCTGATGGCTACGCCAAAAACGGACGTGTGTCAGTCGGTTGGACGCATTCTGAGAACCAAGCACAGCAGCCCGCTGGTAATTGACATTATAGACTATCACGACATTTTCAGGAACCAGTGGATGAAACGGCAGGCGTATTACTTCAAGCAAGGGTATCATATTAAGTATACGAACAATGCGAAATATTTCAGAGATATATGGAAAACCAGAGATGATGATGTGACTGCAAAAAAAGGAAAAAGCCCGTTTGCTGGCTCCGCCACCGCCACTTCCGTTTCAGTTCCAGGTCCCGCTGTTGCTACTTATTCAAAATATCCACCAAAAGTATCCGCTAACCCATTTGGACCATTTGTTAAACCCAAACCAAGGCCTACTGTTGCATCATTCTTTAAGATGAACTTGACGACGACACCGGCTGTAGCAGCAGGAGGGGGAGCGGCGACAGCAACATCAAACACTTGCCGAATTGAGCTGTAAATATTCTAACAATTAAATTTACGCGCAATGCAGTATCCTATACAAAAAAACGCGAATACTGAAAAAACTATAATAACAATAACATACACTATTGGCATTCTAATCTATATGTATTTTATAAACATTAACAATAAATTCTTGTTATTTTTTGTTTCGTTATTTCATTATTTCACGTCCTTAAGTTGAACACGTGTAGAGTTCTCAAAAATGCCCCTGCCCAAATTCATCGTGTTTGGATTGTGGGGTGCAAATGTGGTGCTGTAATCATCGCCAAGGTGCGGGTGTGGCATCAACACCGGCTTGTAATCAATCGCCGTGTTGTATAAATCGCTGGAGGATGACGGCACATATACCGACTGCTGGGCGTTTTGAAGCGCGAACCACTGGTTGCGTAGGGTCGATTCCACGTTCACTTTGGATGCGAACCCGTTAAAGTGCGGCTTGGCCGTTCCGGGATTGTATACGGTGTGTGGACTGTAAACGGGATACGACCGCATGGTTTCAGTTACCGGTTTATACTGGTCATACACGGGCATAACCGTGTATTTCGTAGCGACGGGGCGCATATCGAAATTCGGCTGCAAATCGTGCGACGGCATATTCCGCGCAAACATGCGGTTGCTTAAATCGTCAACGCGATTGGCAGATGCAACATATACACCATCAACCACACCGTAAAGTTGAGACTCGCTTCCAAGACCGGTTCCATGATTGTCTCCTGCAGTGGCATGAGTAGAATTCTTTTTCATTTTAATAGATGCGGTATTATATTCTTATATATTAATAATATTAATTATATGTTACATGAGAATAATAAAATGTATATAAATGATAATTTATATTAGTATGTACACTAAACATTAAAACGGATTTCAATAAAATGTGCGGCATATTCTATTATCAGCGCAGGTCAAAGATTTCGGTTGAAAAATATGGCAATCTGTTTGCCGATTTTGCTAAAATGTCACATCGCGGTCCAGACAACAGTCAATTCCGGCGATGCGTCGGTAACAACACGCACTCGGTTATTGGGTTTCATCGACTTGCTATCAACGGTATCACTCCAGCAGGGAATCAACCGTTCGAAGCGGCACGATGCAAGCTCGTATGTAACGGGGAAATATACAACTTCCGCGAACTTATAGTGCGATATAGTCTTGAGAACGTCTGCACGAGCGAATCCGACTGCGAAGTAATCATTCACTTGTATAAGCGCATTGGAATGGAGGCCATGCTGAACGCGCTGGACGGCGTATTTGCCATGGTGCTCTATGACAGCGATGCCAACCGAACGTATGTTGCAAGAGACCCCTTCGGGGTGCGTTCCCTATTCATAGGCACCGAACATCTCGAATCGCTGGTATCTGAATCCGATTCCGCCGACAATAGCGAACATTGCTGCGAATCGTTTTCTGTGGCAAGCGAAATGAAGTCACTCTCGCACTGCGCACCAAACCGCGTGTGCCAGTTTCCGGCAGGCTGCTATTACGAGCACGACAATTCGGCGTCCAAAGGTAACTATTTCGCGTATTACAAACGCGTTGAAGTGGACATGGTGAACATTGTCAATGTGCGCACACACACGTCCTTCTTTAGAGTGCGCGACGACAATAATACACCTAAATCCAATAAGGAAGAGTTGGAATTCGCGCTGTCGCTACCCAAGCTGCGCAATCTGCTTACGAATGCGGTAAGAAAACGCATGATGAGCGACCGACCAATTGGCGCGCTTCTATCGGGTGGCCTGGACAGCTCGATCGTTACCGCAATTATGTGCAGACAACTGCGAGAACGTGCGGGTTCGGGGTCGCCGTTGTTGTTAAATACCTACAGCATCGGCCTGAAAGGGTCGGTCGACTTAATGTGGGCAAAACGCGTGTCCGAATTTCTCGGAACCACGCACCACGAAGTTTGTTTGAGCGAGCAAGAATTTTTGGACGCCATCGAACCGACGATTGCGCAGATCGAGAGCTATGACACAACCACGGTCCGCGCATCGGTGGGTAATTATCTGGTATCAAAATACATCAGTCGCACCACAGACGACGTGGTCATTTATTGCGGAGACATGTCCGACGAAATCTTCGGGTCGTATCGCGGATTTGTTAAAGCCACCGGGGATGCAGAATTTGAAATCGAAAACGAACGCATGGTGCAGGACGTGCGCTACTTCGACTTGCTGCGCTCGGATAAGAGCATCAGCGGGTGTGGTCTGGAAGCGCGCGTTCCGTTTGCGGACAAGGAGCTGCTCGAATACGTGATGTCGCTCAGTCCGCGACACAAGCGGTTCAACGATGGGTCATACATTGAAAAATCGGTGCTTCGCGCCGCATTTGACACGCTTGATGCCGCAAACGCGTTCCTGCCATCGGATGCGCTTTGGCGCCGCAAAGAGGCGTTCAGTGACGGAGTAAGCGCGCAGGCAGAAAATGCGGGAATTGATGGTGTCAATACTGCAGAGCAAAGAACCTGGATCGATATGATACGAGACTACGTAAATACGAAAGTGAGCAACGAAGAGTATCTTTCGGAACGGCACAAGTTTCGCCACAACACGCCGTATGATAAGGAAAGCTATTATTACCGAAAGGTTTATGAACGGTTGTATCCCGGACGAGAAACGCTGATTCCGTATTTCTGGAGACAACCGTTCTGCAGTGAATTGGACCCGTCTGCCCGGCTTCTTTCAACCCTAAAATCAAATTCAACCCCTCATTCTCAAACTCAAACCCAATCCCATTCGTCGCCCTATTTGTCGCCGGTCATCAATTCTATCCCCGCATTGGACAGCGCGTCTGCTCTCACGTTATGATTGCGATATACGTGTTTGAATTGCACGCGTTGAAATTGTGCAGCGAGTGCCGCAGCTGCTTCGTAATACGCTTTTATATTTGGAGATTTTACGGCATACTCTTTTTTCATTTGTTTGATAATCAGCTCACTGTCGCCTTGCACGGTGAGCTGTTTTATATTCCGCCTCAGCGCCTCGTGCAATCCCATAATAAGACCCGCGTATTCGGCGACATTATTGGTCTCCTTTGCTCCCACAAATTTAGAATCGGCCCATATTTCCGCGCGATTGCAATAAATAACCGCGCCAGCGCCTGCCCGACCCGGATTTCCTTTACTGCACCCGTCAAATGCCATCATGTATGAGTCGGATTCGGTTTCGTTTGAGCCGTTGGCCACCTTTGTAGAATTTGTAGAATTTGTAGAATTTGTAGAATTTGTAACATTCATGAAACATGCAAACGGGTTGGCGGACGAGGATGGTAGCGATATATAAGTCGGTGTGTGTTGCTGCTGCTGCTGCTGCTGCTGCGATACTATATCAATGTCAGGCATAGCCGTGCGCAAATGTTTATTGTATGCCAACGCGTATCCAACAAAAGGCGTGTTGCTTACAGGCGGTTTCGTGTGCGTTTTGGGTGAAAAAAAATGGTTGATAATGAACTGTTTTTTTGCCAAATATGGAGTAATTATGCCATCACCATTTAAACCACTGGCAGCAGTGTTTAATTTAGAAAAACTGCATTTCATTTTTATACACCACCGCGTTGTATATATAATATGTTATGCGTGTATGTTTATTTGATATTTTTATTTGTTTTATTTTTGGTATTGAAATAAAAAAAATAAAATTAGATTATTTTATAATGATATAATTGTTTTTTGTCTTTTGTCTCAATACAACAATGGTTAAGAAAACACGAAACATGCGTCATCGAAAAAATCGAAAACAAACACAACGAGGTGGAGGTAAATTTATTCAGCACCTTAGGAAAATATTTAATGGGGATCCTTTAGTTCCTACTCCCCCTCCTGCGGCGTCCGCACCTCCACTTTATGAAGAATTAGAAGCGAAGGAGTTATTTAGTTCGCTGTATATGATATCAGATATATTAAGTAGGGTAAGAATGACGACAGCGCACGATATTAATGATTTAAACAGGAGAATATCAATTTTAGAAGCAGCGTTAGCTGCTCACCAACCACATGCTACTGCTGCCCATCTCGGCCGTCCTACCGCTCCACCTCTTTCTATCGCAGCCGGATGGTATTGATATTATTATTACACAACGTTTTATTTTATATAATTATAATATAAACCATAACCCATTACAATAGCTTTATGCGGAACCGCACGTTTAAAAAACGCGATTATGACAGCGGGGACGGCATGCTCACCAGTGTATGGGGTCCGGGTATGTGGCATTTTCTCCACACTACGAGCTTCAACTACCCCGTGTCACCCACTCCGCAGGAAAAAGCACATTATCGCAACTTTATTTTAAGCCTGCAGCACATACTTCCCTGCAAATATTGCCGAATAAACTTGCACAACAATTTTAAAACGTTCCCACTTCAAATGTGTCATATGAAGAATCGTGACACATTCTCTCGGTATGTTTACAGACTCCACGAAATCGTTAATAAAATGTTGGGCAAAACCAGCAAACTATCCTACTGCGACGTGAGAGAACGATACGAACACTTTCGGTCGAGGTGCACGGTGGATGATAAGGACGAGCCTCAAACTCCATCGCCAATTCCTACTATTTCGCAAGGTAAAGGAAAAATGCGGGATAATTACAAGGTGTTTAATTTTGGAATATTTAAAAACAAAAACAAAACCGCGAAACGCGGTAAGGGTAATGGAAAAGAAAAAGGATGCACCGAACCTCTGCATGGTCAGAAATCTAAATGCATTATCAAAATCGTTCCTCAGGACGAAAAACAGCCCACGTTTACAATGGACGACAAGTGCATTAAAAAAAGGGTTGACGAATAGTTCGTATTTCTACGAGAGAACCTCAATATCGCCTAAAATGGAATCTCCGCCACCACCAACCGTTTCAATTCCAAGGTCCATATTATTAACGCTTTCACCAATGTGAAGCGAGTCGGTTTCATAGCCGTCGTCATCTGCCGCTTCATGAAACGTGCTATCTTCCCCATTATCGCCAATGTGTTCGTCCGTTTTCACAGATACATCATCGTTGAATGTGACACCAGATTTGGATGATGATGATGACCGATCGACCTCATCGGATGATTCGGCTGCCGCATCAGACAACACCGCGCGCATGAGTTCAATTTCTTTCGCTTCCGCGGTTTTAAGTGTCTCGCGCTCGCGCGCCTCCATCACGGAAACAATTTCCGCATCTGGATCCGACGGAACGGAACTGCCACCAGGGTTCGATACTGTCGTTTTTGAAGGGGCAAGGGTAGGCATTTCGACTGCATCTCCAATATTCACATCCACTCCACTCGAGTTTGATGTGTCGAGCAACGTTTCCCTGCTTATCACGTTAGTGGTTTCGCTTATTTCTACATCCTCCTCAATGGTGGGATCCATATAGATTTTGAGCAATTTTTCGATGGGGATGGTGTCTCTCATGGTGTTCATCACGCACTCTTGGACAATAATTTCAATTTCTCGGCGATTTCTCTGCGCCTGGAGTGAATGCACGTTTCGTTCGAACAAATACACGTTCGTATACAGCTTTCTGGCAACGTTGATGTAAACGTTGTGCACGAAATCGGTCGCTTTGGGCACGTCCACATTGACTTTCTTGTTCTTCATGCCGACGCGCATGCACGTGAGACTTTTTAACTGCACCACGTGGACACATGCGATTAGCTCCTCAATATAGTTGCACGAACTGCGTTCCTTAATTCGCGCACACTCCTGGTCTATTATGGTCGAATTCCATTTCGGAACGCGCGAGAGAAAGTTCTGAAACGTCATCAGATATTTCGACTCCTCGTCGTTGTCAGCGCAAAGTTTCCAAGCTTCGTCGAAAATGGACCGCACGCCCTCAATCACGTGTGGTGTAAGAATATTTACAAGACGCGCCGTAAACTCGTTGCGAGACTCGTAAAGGTTAGTTATAGAGTAATCGTCCATGGCAACCCAAACTATTTATCAAATATGAAAGTAATTGAATTGGATTTATTCTAAATGACTGTAATATTTTTTAAATCAATTTCGGAACGAAAATGCATAAAATATAATATAAATAATATCAATAGTTTTTCATTTCTGAACTCTCGTTTAACACCGCTAAACGCCATGAGCAGTTCATATGTCGTGATTCGGTGATCATCGGTTCCGTCCAAGGCAGTTTGTTCAACCAATTTAATCAGGTCTAATGCGCTGAACCCCTTTTCATACAGCGTCTCGGATAACTGCATGAGATGAATATACCAGTCAGCGCCCTTCGAAGTGACGTCCATTTTGATATTGACATTGACGCCAATGTCAATGCGCAACATACCCGATTTATGTAGAATATTCCTTAACTTCACCAGGCGCGCGCGATGCAGAGACCCGAACCGAAGCACCTCTTCTAGAACCTTCTGATGCAAATTCATGTTTGTGTGATGTGACGCGTATTTTGATGCACGCTGGTCGGAATCGGGCACATATATGTCGCAGAATCTCGACAGTATGGGTTTAAGCAGCTTATTTTTATCTTCCACCACTATGAAAAATCGCGTTGAGTGACAAAACGATTCTATGCACCTTCGAAGCGCAGACTGTGCGTCAATTGTCAAGTTATCGGCGTTTAATAAGACGATTGATTTAAATCGTTCACCGTTCATGAGGTCTACATTGGTTTTTGCGAAATATTTAAGTTCTTCGCGAATGAATCGTATTCCGCGTCCGTAAGCGCAGTTGACCATCATTACATGGTTCTTAATTATTGGTTGTGATCCTTGATAGATTGCATGGATAAAATTTGAGAGAATCGTATTTTTTCCACATCCACTACTTCCGTGAAAAATGATATTCGGTATTTTCTTATTGTATATATACTGGTTCAGTTTATGCACAATATTTGGGTGATATGTGTTCGCATTATTTTCCATAGTCGTCCTCTACAAAAATTATGTATATATTGTATATGTATATGTATGTGTATGTGCACATTTTACGCGCAATATGTTTATGTGGTTATTGCGTGGGAATAAAAATCCATTTTAGTTCCTTACATATTTTTTTCCATATTTCATCCTGTTCGATGCGCTTGTCGCGGTCTTTCAGCATCGGAAAATACGGGAGAAATTGGGTTTGTCCTAATAATTCGCAGAGCTTATATATCGTGTAATAATAATTTAAAAAATTAACACGTTGGTCTGGACAAAATCTTGCGTACGGGCCCTGTATTTCCATGAAAAGATTGCATAACGTTTCTTCTAATTCAGGAGACATTACTGGGGGTTTAATACCGAGCTTGTCCTTTATGAACGGTATATGCTCGTAGTATTTGTTATATCCCAATTTCTTTAAAATTTCTTTTGCTTTTCCGTCAGTGAATTGTTCCAGCGTTATTCTTTCTTTGCGAATCTGATTTTCAATAGCCGAAATAATGGCGGGGTCGATTTGAGTAGTTTCCTTGGCCTGGAATTGCGCTATAATCTCGCGAAAATGGTTGATGCGTTTATATGCGTAAAAACACGCCTCCTTTGGCGGCTCCTTGTATGACGGCTTATCGGTTTCCATGTAATATACCACGAAATTAGAACACTTGTTGCAAACAAGCATGCCGTCACTGTCTATCGGAACCATTTCACCCTCACCACACCAGGCGCACAAATCAGTTCGATACGTGTATCGTTCATAGTCGAAAAACGTTTGTTTATTGTTGCGGAAATACTGCTGCACGTTGGAACAATTTAACTTATACAGGTCGTGCTTGGTTTTACCACAAGATGCGTCACGATTGTCAACGTGGTGGTGGTGGGGAGAGTTATTGTTGCCCGTTTCCGTTTCAACCGAGACCGCATTATTTGCTGTTGCCAACGATGACCCAGCCCCCACTTTAAAAAATGAGTTTATCAACTGAGCTTTGTTAACGGCTGTTGCAAGCAGCGACCCTGTCCCACAATCATCTGATTGTGATGAATGTGAAACCCGTGATACAAATTGTGATGGATTATTAGACTCATGAGATGCTGGTGTTGGTCCATTAGATATTTCTTTTTTTGTTTCAAAATAAGAGAAAATATACTTGTTGTTACTCAGGTAATAATTTTTAATGTCATTGTTATGTTTATTTATAGTTGCGGTTATTTCAATATTTCGGTCGTGTTTTTCCATTTTATCTTCTATTGTCATGCATGTGTTTGATTTTAATAGTTCTTTGTTTTCGTTTCTCTCATTTTCTAATTTGGGAATGATAACAGTTTTAATATAATTGAATTCGGCTTGTTTTTCCTTGTGCATACTATCAAGTGTTGTTATATTTTTCGTATCTGTAAGTAATCGCTTTGACGTTTTATGTTTAAAGGATGGCATTTAATGAATATTTAAAGCTTTAATTAAAGTAAAGAAGAGTCGATAAAATATTAAATGATATTGTTTTTATTTAATAATTTACACAGAATACTTAAATATCAATTATTTAATTATTTAATTATTTAATTAATGTAAATGAAATTTTTATAATCGCCACCGGTTCGTTGTGCAACGGCGACGCTTACAAGATGATTTTCGAACCTTGGTGCGAGATTTACGACGACCACCTTTTTTAGATTGTTTACTTTTACCTGGAGAGGTTTTTTTAGAAGCGGCTGCAGCAGAATCGGTTGTCGGACTATCAACGGCCGGCCGTGTCAAGTGGTAACCCGTTATGTGGTCTTTATCCCGTTGCGTTACACCATCGCGATCTTCGTATTGGCTCTGGACTTGCGAAGTTGCATTTGAACCACTTTCTATGGTGTAATTCCTTTTAAGTGGGTCTATGTAAAATACGCGACTTACTGAAGAGTCCGCTGTTCGGATCGATGCTCTTGGGTCATCACTATATCCCACAATGAGCATATAATGTCCAGAGGCCGGGGTTCCAATGCGGACTATTATTGGACGGTTTTTATCAATTTCGCTTCTTATTATGTATGCGTCGGGAGCTGAGCCATCGACAGATGTTCGAATATGATTCATACCATTCAAATATTTGAAAGGGTCCTGGGGCTGATTATCATCTTTCTGTTTACTTGACGTCGGTGGTGTAGCAAGCGCCATAACACTCTTTACAATACTGGATTGAGCTATTGTTTTTTTTTGATAATGTTGAATGACTAATTGCGCAATTGCAGCATAGCACCACTGAGATTTTTCTTGAACGTGGATTTTAGACTCAGGAATTATAATGTGGTCCGCCATGACAAATGATTTGAGTTACGAAAGTTTATATTATAACCGTATATTTTAATATTCGAATATTCGGCTAAATTTAGAAAAATGTTTTCTCGTATTTGAGTAATAATATCGCATATAACAAAACTATAAGCAGAAACAATGATGAAACCAGGATTGTCCGAATTGTCCGATATAAGCGTTGTTAGACTTATGGAATGTATGTTCATCATTTTAGAAGCGGGTTGCACTATTAAGAGATTAGAATATACCACTAAGCGCGAACTGAGATTAGTTTTTTGTTGCGACCGCGAGAGCAGCTCATGGACGATGTCTATAAAAACGCCTGTAAATCGATTATCCGTAGATGACATGTATTCGCAGTTGGAATCGTTGAATATAATTTCAAGCACTGAATGGCAACGTCATAAAACGAATTTTCAGTGTGCCGAAAATGGCAGTGTTTGCAAAAATATAGCAATAATGAAGTTTATAATAAATGCAATGGGTTCGGGCTGGAGGGTTCGCAAATCATTGGCACGCAGCGAATATAAATTCAACAAAAATCATAACTCTAACTACAATTATTTAAGCGGTAATTTTCTGTGTCGATTTTTAGAACATAATATAATAAGTTAGAAACATAACATAAAAATATCGTAAAAAATAAAATTATATAGCACAACCAATCCAATTAACCAACATAACATATACGTCATTCATTCCAATGGAACTTCATTATCGCAAAGCGTCATATAAACTTCCTAAGAATTTAGAGGCAATCGAAAAATTGCAATTAGAAAATGTTCAAAATTATTTGCCCATCTATTCCCAATTTTTAAACTTGACGGATAAAAATTACAATACTGTGGTATTGAACAGCCGATACGATGCGAGCAAACTGTTTGTAGTAGATGAAGATGACCCTCAGATTAAAAACATAGATAACGGAAATAACGCAAGTGACGCAAGTGACGATGACGATTTTCAAGATGACCCACATTATATTGTAGCCGAAGTCACAGATACTGCGCAGGCGCAACACTCTCATGATAGAGAGCAACACGATGTTTTTATCAAATATTCGCCACTACTGGACCCGATAAAATATCTGTCCGGTAAATACGATGTATTGGATGAGACATTGATGGCACTTCCTCAATATGGGTCTACTGATAAAAACTGCCACCACAAGGTTTTGGATGTGAATAATTCGGCATATGTTGATGGATTTTTTACATTTTTGAGCAGCAAGGTGATGCATGCGCACAATTTTGTGCACGGTATCGAGTATTACGGTGCATTTGTTGCGCACAAGCGTGATTTTGAAGTTGATGTGTCGGATGACCTGGAGTTTTTCAGCAAAAACGCATTTTTCAATAACAATATGGGTAAACTGTTTTCAATGGATGAAGAGAGCTCCGAAATATATAACGAACAGCTGAATATGCGTTGCACAACCGGGTCCAGTTCAAAACAATCAGGTCGAGCGTGTAAACCGCGGCTTCGGTTGATATTAGACGACGACGAACATAATCATGATAATAGTCGCGACGATGGTCACGTTATCGAACTTAATTTCGATACAATTGATGAAAAGATGCACGACTTGTTCGACGCGTCATCGATTTCGAAGTCCGAAGACGCCGACGATATTGAAACAATAAACACGATAAACGTGATCACCGCTGAACCCGAAACCAGAGACGGGTCTGACAAATCAAAATCAAAATCAAAATCAAATTCATATAATTCATCCAGATCATCATATTCTACGGAAGCCGATGTTGTTGGCAGCATAGAAATTGCCGCCAATGATGCTATTATAGACTTAGAACAACAATACGATTCAGTCAATTATGTACATGAAAAAGGTGAGGATACTGAAGAGGAATGTAACGACGAAGATGACGCCGGGAATTTTGATAGTGTATTTGTTGAGATTGCAAAATTTCCTGTCAACGTTATACTCATGGAAGAGTGCGACGACACGCTCGATTCGCTAATGGAGTGCAATGAAATAGGATCGCTCGACGAATGGAGCGCTATTTTGATGCAAATAATAATGACGCTGATCGCGTATCAGAAGATGTTTTGGTTTACGCACAACGACTTGCATACCAACAATGTAATGTTTGTTGAAACGAAAAAAGAGTTTCTTTACTACATGTGTGATAAGAAATACTACCGCGTGCCCACATTTGGTAAGATATTCAAAATAATCGATTTTGGACGCGCAGTTTATAAATATAAATCGCTCACCATATGCAGCGACAGTTTTCACCCCAAAGGCGACGCCGCAACTCAATACAATTTCAAGCCATACATGAATGACAAGAAGCCTCTTCTGGAACCCAATCCCAGCTTTGATTTGTGCAGGCTCGCGTGTTCAATGTACGACTATTTTATATCAGACGTATCCAATGCCGCGGAGCTATCGGCAACCAACCCAATTATTGAGTTGGTTGCAAATTGGGTAAAGGATGACAAAGGACGCAACGTGCTATACAAATCCAGTGGCGAGGAGCGATACCCCGACTTTAAATTATATAAAATGATTGCGCGCACGGTGCACAACCACGTGCCGCTCACACAACTTTCGAATCCATTGTTTTCAAAATATGAAGTTAAGAATGGCACTCTTTCCCAAAAAGCGAAACAAAATATGTTGAGAATCGACGAATTGCCAGAATATTATCAATGAACAAAATGAATACACGAATAATAAGAATACCAGAGTAGTAAATAAAGATAAAAGGGGTCAGCATCCAAAAGTGGTGTTACGCTACAACAAACATGCCGATGTCACAGATTGTTGTTACACCACAGAAGACATAAACGTATTGGTCGAAATTAAGTTTTTATTGCACGGCACTTCGTATTTATCGCACCATGCGACACATTTTTGAACGTGCAGTTTTTTATAATTTTCAAGCCGGTCGTTGGTTTTAAATTGAACCAGTGAAACCGTGCTTATGATATTTTCAATCTGCTGTTGACCAAGAATCGCGTTTATTTCTTCTATACGACTCAATAAGTGCGCGTTGTGGGTGCCTGGTTTTAGAATGCCAATAAGATTGGATACATGTTGTTGATGTTGACTACATTCAACTCGCGCAAAGAATGACCTAATTTTTCCCATCAAATCACTGCGTTCTTCCGCACTTTTAACGTTGAATCGTTTGCACACCACGTATTTTTCAGAATTTGCAATTCGGCTCGTGTTGGGTTTGAAAATGATAACGTCGTCATATGTCATGCACAGCAAGTGCAGCAAATCGATCGTTACTCGGGCGAACATGTCAAAAATTTTAAGCACAAATGTGCCCCCCACATTTTGCATGCTTATGGCGTAGAACACTTCTGCTGCAATGAGATTCATTGCCAGAATTTCCTGATTATTGAAGTCTGATGAAAAATCAAAGCCGCCATCGGCAGTAATAAAGTCAATTGATTGCCGATATTTGTCACAACACGCGTTATAATTTGCAAGCGATAAAAGGTTACCGGTTCCGTCTGATCCAAGCTCTATCCGAACTGCTGGATTTCGGTCCAGGAATGATCGGCTTTTTTTCCAGCCAGGGCAGCTGTGACTTCTGTCGTCCACAAGTGTCATCCCATTATACACGTCGCCGCTATTAGCACGAAGATAGGAGAGCGCTTCTATAAATCCACCGGGACCTTCTGCAAGGTGAAACGTTTGTATAGGACCTGAGCACCAGGACGACGGAGCTTCTGATGCACGAGACCGGCTATATTGATTGCCGCTATGACTCTGGCCTTGGCCATACGACGTGGGTGGAAGCAGCTTGCAGTGTTTAATTATCTCGATCATTTTATAAAACGACCGCGAAAGCGGCTTCATTCGACTTACAGCGTATTTGTGACCCGGAACGATGGTGTGTATATATTCGTACGGGTTTGTGATTTTTTTCATCGCATCCCAATCATCGGAATTGCATGTTTCTATTGTGCGCTTAATGTCGCTGAGATACTGATGTATGGATGAAGATGCAATGCATCGTTCTTCGCTACCGGTATTGTCACTGTCGTGACTATTAAATGTTAATTCTAAAGGAATAGGGCTGCTTTTACGCAGTGTGGTTAGAACGAAAAAATTCATTTGGGCTTGTCGGGATAACGATCGATTGATCACGTTTATTAACTGCGACCACATACGTTTATTAAGTTTTCCATTCAATATAAATTAAATTAATTATATAAAAATTGAGAATTGAGTAGAATGTAATGTATATAAAGAAACGATACCATTATCACGTAACACATTCGGTTAACTAATTAACTAACCCAAACAAGCATGAATCGTCGAGTAGAGCAAATGAAAACAATTCAAACCGAGGCGTTGGAGTTGTTTACAAAAAAGAATGCGGATTATGGCGACGCGTTTGCCCAATACGGAGTTATCGGAGTATTGATGCGAATGGAAGACAAGCTGCACCGGTGCATGTCCATAACAAACAAGGGTGTAAATTTAATTAACGACGAAGGGATGCGAGATACGCTGATTGATTTGCACAATTATTCGGCCATGGCATTAATGTTGTTGGACGAAGAACATGATGCGTCGTGCAAACAGAACGCGGGAAAGGAACAAGAACAGCAGCAGAATCAGACTCAGCCGGATCCGGAGAAGAAGAAACAAGAATTAAAAAGATCAATAGACGAAGGTGCGCTACAATTACGGCATTTGCTTATGACGCGGGTGGAAGGCAACACAACCACCGTTATGGATATGATGCAATGCTGTTTTAAAGACATCACGCGCGGTTATCCAACAGATGATGATGACGATGAAGATGGCGGCGACAAATTAGAATGAATCAAATGAACGGGATGTACTGCGGCGTGGAATTTTCATAGAGGGTTACCTTGAATGTTTCGTTATACCCTTGCACGTAAACGGTGTCGCCGGTGTATACGTTGTCAACTCCGATTTCAGAAAGTGCGTTGCGACCCTTAATAATAATTGGCAGTTTCATCGAATTGTTTTTATCACTTATAGTGTAAAACATCCACTTGTCGCGACTCGTGAATAGTGGCTTCCCCATAAGCGGCAAGATCACTGGATCACTACTACTGCCACTGTTACCACCACTCTTTGTAAGCAGTCCAATTTGTCTATATGATGTATTTACAGCCGAACTTGTGGCGATATTGATTGGAATTCCTGGCCCCGCCCCAGCTTGTCCAGATGACATGCCCATGCCTTTGAGAAGCATGTTATCCTTGAGCGGTGGCGTGTATGGGTTACTCAACACATCCTCGCTGTCGTTTGTAAAAAATGTATTTGGTTTCGGAGACATCATGAGTGCAGGGGAATGGTCTTGCATTTGAGGTTGCGTTTGCATCTGTGGTTGTCCGGAAGTAGACGACGACTTATAGAATAAAAACACAAGTAGCCCTAAAATTACAAATAGAAGCAGCGTGATATTTTCAACGCACAGAACCCCCTTAATACATCGTTTTGTCATATTCGTCGTCGGATATATTCACTATTTCACTATTTCACTATAATAATAATAATTAATATTATCAATTATTAATTATTTTTGCAATAATATTTATATAGTATAGTATACCAACCAACCGTAGTTCAAATGTTAATACCATTTGAATATTTTACAAATTTCTTCTTGTGATTTATCCTCCACTAAATAATATTGCACTGCGGTTTCTTTGTAATCACTACTCTTTTGGTGAGGCATATATAATATTAATTTATAAAATTGAATATTAAATGTTTGATAATATAATTATTAGTATCAAATCAACTACAATCATAATATAATGACGCACGTATTATCTCTTGGAGCAATTAATAAAATTAATGGTGAATATGTTTATCCTAAAATAGCAAATAAAAAGGATGAATACATTTGTCCTGAATGTAATAAAGATTTAATTTTGTGTCAGGGTGAAATTATACGCCCTTATTTTAGACACACAGTTGACAGCGTTAATCCTTGTAATCATTATAGTAATCCAACTGAAACACAAATTCACAAAGATGCAAAAATATTATTGAAAAAATTATTGGAAAGAAAAATTCAAATTTTATTTATTAGAAATTGTTGTTGCTGTAAAAAGAATGAAAAGTTTGAAATTCCTGAAATAAGTGAAACTTCTGTTATTGAAATAGAATATAGGTTTGAATATAATGGTATAAAAATCGCAGATGTAGCATATATTGATAATGGTGAATTATTATGTATATTTGAAATATATAATACACATAAAACATGTAGTGAAAATAGACCTGAACATTGGTTTGAAATTAACGCTGAAACACTAATAAAACTCGCAAATGATAATACTTTAACTACATTACAAATACCATGTATAAGATGTGAAAAATGTGAGAATTGCGTTGAAATGGAAACAAATAAATTAATTTTAGAAGTT
>SXGQ01776708.1_pt1 | contig 24998 bp, 25 predicted proteins | sample 3178371 | NCBI WGS metagenome assembly SXGQ01 (sample SAMN11356859, study PRJNA531348) | freshwater metagenome | isolation source: freshwater sample F1-20 | place: China: Fuxian Lake, Yuxi | collected 2017-12-25 | reverse complement strand
GTTCAGCCAGGTGAAACTGGATTCGTGAAAGTAGTATTCAACTCAGCTGCAAAGTCAGGAGCTCAGTCACCAACCGTAACGATTCAAGCAAATACAAATCCCTCAGTCACTCGTCTAAGCATGAGAGGAAGTGTAACTCCTAAAAATGCTGGCGTTGCTGCAACTGGACCCGTTAGAAAATAAGCGATGTATTCATTCATCTTAGCTCAAGCTTCTGTCGGAAGTAGCGGTATTCTTGGCCAAGTATTTCTATTTGGATCGATCATTTTGATCATGTACTTCTTCATGATTCGACCTCAGCAGAAAAAACAAAAGGAAACCAAGAAGTTTATCGAAGAAATAAAAAAAGGAGATGATGTAGTGACCATTGGAGGTATCCATGGAAAAGTGTACAGCGTAGAAGGAGACACTGTACTACTGGAACTTGACAAAGGGCTGAAAGTAAAACTCGAAAAGTCGGCCATCTCCCTTGACTTCTCGAAAAAACCAAGTCCAACCAAATAACACTTTGCCTGATTCTAAAAAATCCCCCTGGAGAATATCCAAAAGAAAACTCTCCAATCTAAAAGTGGTAGTCCTATGCGTTGCAGCGGCTACCACTTTTTGGGTTTTAAATGCCCTCAATAAGGACAATTACAGTACCATCGTAGATTACCCCGTACAATGGGAATACGACCAAAAAAACTTTATCCCAGTTAAGTCACTGCCAAAAAGCGTTCAAATTGAAATTTCAGGAAATGGCTGGGACTTGCTCCGCAAGTATTTCAATATTGGCAGCACCCCCTACCTCATTCAGCTCAATTCACCTGCAGAGAAAAAATTCCTGCTCACCGCAGACCTGAAAAGAAGTTTGGGAGAGTTTATCACCCCAACACAACTCCAAAACGTAATTGGAGACACCATCCACTACCAAATCGATCGGATTCTTACCAAAACTTTCCGCCCGGTTCTGGATACTTTGGGTTACTCTCTGGATAAAAATATCGCCTTGGAAGGAGAAATCAACTTCATCCCTGACCAACTAGAAATCACTGGGCCTTCTACGGTTTTAGAGGCTTTTGAAGGAAAATACCCAGTAACTTTAAATGCATCCAAAATCAATTCTGATTTTTCAGGTAAGGTTCCCCTAACTGTAGATGAAAGCTTGGCGAAGCTAGTTCAACTGAAGCAAAAGGAAATCCAAGTTAGTTTCACCGTGCTCACTTACCTTGAGGGTAATAAGCGATTAAAAATCAAAAAAGTAAATTTCCCCAACACGGTTTCGCTGACCAATGAGGAATTGATTCCAGTTCTGAGCTATTTGATTGAAGAGGCTAACCTTCCTCAATTGAAGGATTTAAAATTTGAGGCAATCCTAGACTATAGAAAGCGTAATCGAGCAGATAGTACGCTACAACTAGAATTCAGCCCTAATCCAAATTTTTTGAAAGAGGTTCGGATCAGCCCTCCGCAGATTAAACTTAAATATGAGTAACAAACGCCCATTGCTCGTAGGCATCACAGGGGGTATCGGCTCTGGAAAATCCACCGTCTGCAAACTATTCTCCCTATTGGGAATTCCTGTTTACACCGCCGATGACCGTGCCAAATGGCTTATGGTTCACGATACCAAACTTCGAAACCAAATTTCAACCTCTTTTGGAGCTGCTGCCTATTCGGCAAATGGAGAGCTTGATCGCGTCTTCCTTTCGGAATCGGTGTTTCCCAATCCTGAAAAAATCGCAGCACTAAATGCACTGGTACATCCTGTTGTCAGGAAAGATTTTGAAAAATGGATCACTCAACAAACTGCTCCTTACCTCATCAAAGAAGCTGCACTCCTCTTTGAAACTGGAGCAGCCAAAGAGCTCGACTATATCATCAATGTCAGCTCGCCACTACGCGTTCGAATGGCCCGAATACTCCTTCGAGACTCCCATCGCTCCGAAGAACAAGTCAACCAAATCATCAACCAGCAACTTCCTGACGAAGAAAAGAATGAACTGGCAGATTTTTGCATTAAAAACACGGACAACAAGTTGATCTTACCGCAGGTCCTGACTCTGCATGCCCAACTAAGCACCGCCACTAGAAAAATCTAGGTTAGGGATTGATTAGCTCTTCAGTCCTGCTTCCCAGCATTCGACTAGCCTTTTAACTGAAGCAAAACGGTAACCTACTTATCTAAAGACCTTTCGTGCCAGGATTTGTGCACGATTTTCCAAACTCCAGCTACTTCAAGCAAGGTTAAGTAATCGTAATAATACCTCGTCGGCCAGTTCAACTCCGCTTCTACAAAGGCCATCTTTCCCACACGGCGAATAGACTTAAGTTCGTTTCGGTACTGCGAAGGTTCTCGGGGAGCTCCCATAGCAGTAGACTGAATCCATTCGGCGAGGGGCGTCACCACCAGCACGTCTCCTCGATAGCCAATCAATCTCGCCTGCGGGAAAAATGCCGCCTCCAACTTGGCTGAATCCCTTGCAACCATGCCGTCAAAATACAGCTGAACAGTCTTGCTAATAGCCGCATCCACATCGCTTTGAGCGAAGCTCAACATAGGGAGCAGGAAAAAAATACCTAGAAGGGCAACCTTTTTCCACCTAAAAAAGAAGGTATTAAATGTGATCAAAGCCCAAGTAGGAATGCAATACTTTTGGCATCCGAATCCCATGAGGACCCTGATTATTTTCGAGAATCGAGGCTACTATTCGAGGCAAGGCTAGTGCACTCCCATTTAAGGTATGTGCCAATTGTGATTTTTTATCGTCTCCCTTAAACCGTAGCTTAAGGCGGTTTGCCTGATAGGTTTCAAAGTTGGACACCGAACTTACTTCCAACCAGCGTTCTTGTGCAGCCGAATACACCTCCATGTCATAGGTCATTGCAGAAGTAAAGCCCATGTCCCCTCCACAAAGTCGAAGCACTCGATAGGGTAGTTCCAACTGTTGCAACAAGCCTTGGACGTAGCTGCTCATCTGTTCTAAGGCCTCATACGAATGGTCGGGATGCGTTATTTGGACGATTTCCACCTTGTCAAACTGGTGTAATCGATTTAAGCCTCGGACATGTGCGCCCCAAGAACCTGCTTCTCTTCTAAAGCAAGGGGTATAACCCACATTTTTGATAGGTAGGTCAGAGACATTGACTAAAACATCGCGGTAAAGATTAGTAATAGGTACCTCTGCTGTTGGGATTAGGTAAAGCTTGTCCTCAGTGGCATAATACATCTGTCCTTCCTTGTCTGGAAGCTGCCCCGTGCCATAGCCAGAATCTTCATTTACCAAGATCGGAGGCTGTACCTCCATGTATCCGGCAGCTAAAGCCTGATCCAAGAAAAAGTTAATCAAGCCACGCTGCAGCCTTGCCCCTTTTCCTTTGTACACTGGAAATCCGGCCCCAGCTATTTTAACGCCCAAGTCAAAATCAATGATATCGTATTTCTTGATCAAGTCCCAATGTGGCAATTTGCCTTCAGGCAGGCTTGGAATCTCACCATGTGAAAGGATTATCTCATTGTCTTCCGCAGATTTTCCTGTCGGAACTGCCTCATGAGGCACATTCGGAAGGGTGTATAGCAAAGCCTTCAGCTCTTCTTCTGCCTGCTCGTGTTGCTCCTCGAGCTCTTTAATCTGTACCTTTAATTCCGCTGATCGATCTCGAACGGCTGTTGCCTCTACAGTTTTACCCTCCTTCATCAGGATTCCAATCTCCTTCGAAATTGTATTGGCTTCAGCTTGCAACTGATCTCGCTGAGTTTGAGAAGATTTTCTCAATTCATCCAAGGCAAGTACCTGTTGCAAAGTGGCAGCAGCATCCACTTGGTTTCTTTTTTTGAGGCCAAGGAGCACTTGGTCGTAATGATCACGGATCTGTTGTACTAAAAGCATGGTTTACTAGAAATTTAATCGACCAAAGATAAGGACTTATCGGACATAGATGGTCTTCGTGCTGCTAGAGAAAGGGCCCTCCAACTCTTTATTAGTTGTTCGAAGGAGCTGTACTTTTACTTGATAATCTCCAATCGGAAGATTTGAAACGCGTAAGGGAACCATTACATTCGTCTCTGTCTGGTATGCATTGATCCAGATTTTGACTTTCAAGCCATCCAATTTTAAATCGCCCCCTAGCACCAAAAAATCCAAAATCAAGTCTTTGCCAAAGGGAACAATTTGTTCGTTTCTCGGCAAGTTGATGGCCAAGTAGGGCTCTGCTGAGTAAGGGAAAGGGCGAGAATCCCCTACTAAGAAGTCTCGATCCAGGTAGTTTCCAAAGTTTTTCAAGGATATCCCCTTTTGATCTACCAAATAAGCAACAGTTCTATAGGTACCTCGGGCTAGTTCCCGCTGAAATATGGGGGCTGAAAAACCTTCCGAGTCTCCTCCATTCAAGATCATTAGCAGTCGTGGGGCTGCAACTCCCTTTATTTTTAGGGAAAAATTCTTGATGTTAAACTCAAATGGAACTTTTCCTGGCTTAAATACCTGATTACTCAAGGGAGTATTGAGCTCTAGAATTGCATCTGGAAATAAGGAAAGGGAATCTACTGGCAAAAAAGTGACTGGCAGCGGAGCAACTTTGGGTAAAGCGGTCGTTCCCTCCACCACCTCAGGCGATTCTTTAGTTTCCTTTGGCGCTGAGGAACACGAAATAACCCATAAACTTAAGATCAGTAGGGGAATCTGGATTTTATTCATGGAATCGCATCAATTGAGGGTAAAGATATTTATTTTTGAAGAATTAAAAGGAAGTACCACTTAATCTACCGCATCTATGGAAATTTTGTTTGATGAAGTTCCGAGTTTGGATTTAGCCGATTTCACGGCTGGCAATCCTGAAAAAAAGGCCGAGTTTGTTCGCAAACTTGGAGAAGCTTACCAGAACATTGGATTTGTTGCCATCAAAAACCATGGATTAAGTAAGGAACTTCAAGATCGCCTTTATTCCTCCATTACAACGTTTTTTACACTGCCAGACGCTGTAAAGTCACAGTATGAAAAACCAGAAATCGGATATCAAAGAGGCTATACAGGAAAGGGAAAAGAGCATGCCAAGGGAAGAAACACAGGAGACTTGAAAGAGTTTTACCATGTAGGCCAGGACCTGGCTGCTATTCCAGATGCTGATCCCATCAAATCCGAGTATCCAGCCAATTGTTGGCCGCAAGAAATCCCCCAATTCAAGGAAGATGCTCTGGAAGCATACCGAACTTTGGAAAATGCAGGACGTCAAATGCTCCGTGCCATTGCATTAAATTTGGGTTTGGAGGAAGCGTATTTTGAAGACAAGGTGATTCATGGCAATTCCATTCTTCGCCAGATTCATTATTTCCCAATAGAAAACCCGGATGAGGTGCCTACCGATGCCGTAAGGGCTGCAGAACATGGAGACATCAACTTGATTACCCTACTGATGGGTGCAAGTGCAGATGGCCTTCAAGTGCTTCGTCGGGATGGAAAATGGATTCCTATCACCGCATTACCTGACCAGTTGGTGGTGAATGTCGGAGACATGCTGGAGCGTTTTACCAATAAAAAGTTGAAGTCTACCATCCACCGCGTGGTCAATCCTCCTCGAGAGAAAATGAATACCAGCAGGTATTCCATCCCTTTCTTTATGCATCCACGGTCCGAAATGGATCTCAGCTGTTTGACTAGCTGTATTACTGAAACTGAACCCAAGCAATTTACGGACATTACCGCAGGTGAGTTTTTGGAGGAAAGGCTACGTGAACTAGGTCTAAGGAAATAGAATGTCTATTCGGGCGGTCCGATATGTAGTCTTTCTAAAAGACACCTTGACTCTATCTCTGACTGCTTTTGGTGGCCCACAGGTGCTGCTAGCCATGATGCTCGAGCGTATGGTCAAAAAAAGGGGTTACATCCAGGAGGAGGAACTTTGGGAATTAAATGCGCTATGCAGCATGCTACCAGGTCCCTCCTCCACCCAATTAATCTCTGCAATTGGATTTCGGGTGGGTGGTCCTCGACTCGCCTACTTGACCTTGTTAGTCTGGATCCTTCCCGCGACAATCGCAATGATCTTGGCGGCTATTATCATCCATTTTTTACAAGAAAATAGCCCAAAAGCACTCCAATTTGCCAAGTTTATCCAACCCATGGCCATTGGATTTCTTATTTTTGCCGCGCAAAAAACAATCACCAAAATGATCAAAACTCCCGAAGCCATCGTATTGATGCTGCTTTCGGCATTTGTTTCTTTCTTCTACAGTTCCCCCTACATTTTTCCAGTGATGCTCCTCTTGGGAGGGCTCAGCACGTCCATCAAGTATAAAAACCAGCCCAAAGTCGAAGAGGATAAATCTTTGCATATCAAATGGAGCAATTTCTACCTCTGGGGAGGGGTTTTGATCGTTGCCGCCGTTGCTGGGGCCATAACTAAATCCCAGCCTATCTTACTTTTTGAAAATTTTTACCGAAATGGGAGCCTAATTTTTGGTGGCGGGCAGGTGTTAATCCCCTATTTATATGCTGAATTTGTGGATTTAAAACATTTCTTAAGTTCGGAAGAATTCCTGACAGGCTATGCATTGACCCAGGGGATACCAGGGCCTACCTTTTCCATCTCCTCCTACATTGGTGCGCTTTCCATGCGGGAATTTGGCCTACTGGGGTTTGTGACGGGAGGACTGATTGCGACAGCAGGGATTTTTCTTCCTGGGATCTTTTTGATTTTCTTTGTCATTCGATTTTGGGATCAGCTCAAGTTATACCGTCCCGTTCGAGCCGCATTAGAGGGCATCAATGCAGTCTCCTGCGGTATGTTACTGGCAGCTGCCTACCTACTTTTCGAACCTTTGGAGGCAAATCTTCTCCATATATGCTTTATTCTTGGCACCTATTCCCTGCTCCAATTCACCAAAATATCCTCCCCCATTATCGTAGTAGGAGGGGTTTTATTGGGTATTTTGTTTCAAAATTTCCTAGCCTAATCCCTCCAAATAAAGAAAGGAAACAAGTTCACCAACAAAAGCGTTTTGTGTTTTGAATTGATTTCCTAACTTTCATTCATGCAAGCTGCAGATTTTATCCACCCACTCATTCCTTCCATCAAAATTTCTGATCCGGTAGGATCGGCTTTAAAAAAAATGGAAGAGCTCGAGCTCACTACGCTACCCGTAGTGGAAGGGGGCCTTTTTTTAGGATTTGTAGAAGATGAAATTCTCCTTGAGCAAGACCATTTGGATATTCAGATTGCTCAGATAGAACTTGAATGTGCCTCTTGTTGGGTGTATGCAGATCAGCATCTATACGATGTGCTTCGGGTGGCCGGGGAGCATCAAAACAAATGGGTTGGTGTGATGGAACGAGACCAGCAGTACCTTGGGGTCATTCCCACTCAGGATGCACTGACTGCCTATGCCAATAATTTGTCCATTCATTCTCAAGGTAGTGTATTGGTCATCTACTTGCAGATGAAAGACTTCCAGCTTTCCGAAATTTCCCGGCTTATCGAATCAGAAAATACCAAAATTTTAAGTTGCCAGCTTTACAATGACCCCTTGGATTTGCATGCTGTGGAGGTCACCCTCAAATTAGATAAAGTAGATATCCGTCATGTAAAGGCGACCCTAGTCAGATTTGGATATCAGATCAAGGACTTTGCTCAGGAGGAAGTTGGGCAGAGTGCGGATGAGGAACGCATTGGTAATTTATTGCGGTTTTTAGACATTTAGAAATGAGGGTTGCAATCCATGGTTTATCCTTAAAGAAAGAATTTCTACCCATTCTTAGAAGTCTTTTTGAAAAGCTACAATCAATAGGGGTTTCAATCTGCTTAACTCCAATTTTGGATCACCAACTGAAGCTTCTAAGCCCATTAGCTCCTGCTTATCAAATTCTAATGCATCCAGAAGACTTCGATGGGCTAGATTTTTTTCTATCCATCGGAGGCGATGGCACACTTCTGGACTCGGTTTGTGTAGTTGGAAAAAAGGAAATACCAATTCTTGGACTCAATACTGGTAGACTAGGGTTTTTGGCAAATGTGGCCACCGATAAAATCGGAGAAGCAATTGAAGAATTAGCAAAGGGCAATTACCAAATTGAGTCTCGAATTTTACTATCCTTGACTAGCTCCAAAAAAATTTTCCCTGGAGTCAATTTTGCCTTAAACGAGTTCACCATTCATAAAAAGGATACTTCATCGATGATCACGGTTCACACCTATATCGACGGCAAGTACCTCAACTCCTACTGGGCAGATGGCTTAATTGTGGCTACCCCGACCGGGTCCACTGGCTATTCCTTAAGTTGTGGTGGTCCTTTGATCACTCCTGGCGCTAAAAATTTTGTAATTACACCTGTAAGTCCACATAATCTGAATGTTCGCCCTATCATTGTATCCGACGAGGCGGAGATTAGCTTTGAGATTGAAGGCCGTACGGATAAGTTTATGATTTCTTTAGACTCTAGGTCCTCCTCGGTTGCTTCTGAGGTGAAATTAAGCATAAAAAAAGAAGCATTCTCCGCTAAATTGGTCAAATTGCCAAGCTATCATTTCTTTGACACCTTACGCCAAAAACTGAATTGGGGTTTGGACCTAAGAAATTGATTCGTATGCCTTTACAAGCTTAACAATTATTAACCCCCTAAATACCAGAGCGCGTTTTTTTAGCGTTAGGTAGTTCATAACTTGCATTGTCTTGAAAAAGATCAATTTTAAGAATTTAATATCCTTACTACTGGGTTGTTGCCTAGTATATAGCCCAGCAGCAGTAGTTGTTGCACAGAGCTATGAGATAGGGGGTGGTATAGGTACTGCTGTCTACTCAGGTGATATCATTCGAAAAATTGATACTGGCCAATCTGGCCTTCAAGGAACGTTATTTGGCAAGAGAAATTTTGACAATGTTTGGAGCTTAAAAGTAGGAGTCAACGTAGCAGAGCTCATGGCTGCAGATAGCATCCTACCCATTGATGCAATGGCCTCACTTCGGCAGGGATATTTTACTGGTCGGGTCACCGAACTCTCTGCAACCATGGAGTTCAACTTCCTAGATTATGTCAACCACAAGAGTGAGTTTCGGTTTTCTCCCTATGCTTTCTTTGGTATGGGCTACGCTTTTGTGAATGCAAAAGGGCGGATAAATGCCGCTACACCCGTACAAAAATACCAAACTGGCACTCTGGTTATTCCATTTGGAGGAGGACTTAAGTTTCTCCTCACAAATCAACTCAACTTAGCATTGGAGCTTGGTTTTCGTCCGACCACCTCAGACGCATTGGATCAGCTCGACAGCACACTTCCTGCCCTTCCACGGTACGAAACTCCCCTTGGATCTGACCCCAAAGCACTTGCTAAAAGCCTGAATTTTGGGAATCCCAATAGCAAGGATTGGTACTATTTTCTTGGCCTTACGGTCAGCTATACCCTCACCAAGGCTAGGTGCTTCACCTATTAATTTATTGGGCATAGGGGATATTTATTGAAAAAGAAATCCCATTTTTGTACCTCCAAAAAAGTAGGTATTGTAGCCGCTGAAATGAAGGAAAATATAGACCAAAACAACCTACCAAAACACATTGCCATCATTATGGATGGTAACGGACGCTGGGCCAAAAAGAAAGGAGCCATGCGAGTATTTGGACATAGGAATGCAATTCAGGCCGTTCGTGAATCCATTGAAGGAGCAGGGGAGATGGGGATTCAACACCTCACCCTATTTTCCTTTTCTACCGAAAATTGGTCTAGGCCCAAAGATGAGATTCAGGCACTGATGCAGCTGCTCGTAGAGACAATTGTAGCTGAACTGCCTCAAATGATGAAAAATAAAGTCCGATTGAATGCAATCGGAGATTTAAAAAGCTTACCTACCTCTGCCTACGAAAAATTGACCGAGGTAATGCACCAGACATCCACTAATACAGGGCTCACAGTTCATTTGGCTTTAAGCTACAGTGGACAATGGGAACTTACTCGGGCTGCCCAACGCATTGCTCAAAAAGTCTCTGAAGGTAAATTACTCCCAGAGGAAATTACCCAAGTCACAGTAGCGGATCATTTGGATACCGCAGGAATCCCAGATCCAGAACTGATGATTCGTACTAGTGGTGAGTTTAGAATTAGTAATTTCTTACTCTGGCAACTAGCCTACACTGAATTGTATTTTACAGAGGTGTTGTGGCCTGATTTTAGAAAAGAACACCTGTTTGCCGCTATTGAAGATTACCAAAAGAGAGAGAGAAGGTTTGGAAAAACCGGTGAGCAAGTTAAACCCTAAGTATTAATGAAAAGAAGTATACTCATTCTGTTTTGTTTGATTTGGTCGGCAAGTTCCATGGCGCAAATCCGTTTGGGCCAAAGTCGCTTCGCCTCCCCAAAGCCAGTCAACATTCTGGAATTGAACTATGCAAAGCCTCAAAAATTTAGAATCGCTGAGATTAAGGCAGTTGGGCTTTCTACACTAGACGAAGTGGCCATCATTTCCTTATCGGGTTTGAAAATAGACGATCGGATCGATGTGCCAGGTGATGCTATTTCTGGTGCATTAAAAAAACTATGGGGTCAAGGCATCATTGGAGATGTTAAAATTTTGGTTACTAAGATTGAAGGTGAGGACATTTACTTGCTTCTTGACCTTACCGAAAGACCTCGCTTTTCCCGTGTGGAATTTGGAGGGATCAACAAAACCCAAGAGGGTGAATTAAGAGATAAGGTAAACATTCGTGGTCGAGTCGTACGTGATGATGTACTCAACACCGCCAAACGAAATATTGAAAAGTATTACTTAGATAAAGGGTTCCTCAATACCGAGGTGAAAATCATACAGGACCGTGACACTACATTACCCAATAGCGTCAAACTTCGCTTTGACATCGACCCTAAATCAAAAGTAAAAATCAATGAAATCGCTTTTTATGGGAATGATGAAATCAGCGATCGCGCGCTGAAAGGAAAGTTAAAGAAAACAAAAGAGCATGCTCGCGTATCCATCTTTAAAGATGTTTACAGCCGCCTACTTGATGTAGACAAAGAAAGCCTTACCCGATCCCTTCTCTCCAGTCAGGTGGCCACTTCTGAGGAGGTAAACTCCTACATCAACAAGAATTTTAAGCTCAATTTCTTTAATGGATCCAAATACATCCCCAAAGAATATAGAAGTGATAAGGAAAAAGCAATCTCCTTTTACAATAGCAAGGGATTTCGTGATGCCAAGATCCTAGAGGATTCCATATACAAATTCAACGAAGACAAGATTAACATCGATATCTCCCTAGAAGAAGGAAACAAATACTACTACCGCAACATCACCTTCACGGGAAACTATATTCACGACGATGATATCCTACTTGCAAAATTGGGCATTCAAAAGGGGGATGTCTACGATAAAGAAACTCTAGACAAACGACTCAACTACGACCCTCAAAAGGGAGACGACGTCAGCTCCTTGTATCAGGACAATGGTTATTTATTTTTTAGTATTGACCCTGTAGAGATCAATGTGAGCGGAGATTCGATTGATCTCGAAATGCGAATCTTTGAAGGGCCTCAAGTCACTGTGAATAGCGTAGGGATTAAAGGCAATGACCGAACCTCCGATCATGTGGTCATGCGTGAGATTCGTATTCTCCCTGGTCAAAAATTTAACCGGAGTCTTTTGGTACGTACCATTCGTGAACTTTCTACGCTAGGCTATTTTGATCCAGAAAAAATCAATCCAGATCTTCGCCCCAACTTCGAAAGTGCGACTGTAGATATTATTTTCGAATTGGAAGAGCGGCCAAACGATCAGATTGAATTGTCTGGAGGCTGGGGAGGATTCTTTGGATTTGTCGGAACAGTAGGTTTGGTGTTCAATAACTTCTCCATCAAAAACATTGGAGATTTCAAGAAGTGGGATCCGCTCCCAGTAGGAGATGGGCAAAAGCTATCCCTTCGCATACAGGCTAATGGGCAGGCCTTCCAAAATTACTCGCTTTCCTTGAGTGAGCCTTGGTTTGGCGGCAAAAAGCCAAACTCCCTTAGCTTTGCTTTCAACCATTCCGTACAGCGACAGGTAGATTACTTCAATCAAACTCCAGGTGGAGGGGATTTAGGCTTCTTCAAAATCACCGGGGTGACACTAGGACTCTCCAAACGAATCACTTGGCCAGACGATTACTTCAGTATTAGTAACTCCCTTCAGTTCCAAAACTACGAGTTCAACCAGTTTGGAACTTCCTTTGGATTGAGTTACCCTACTGGAAACTCGAAAAGTGTGACTTTGAACACGACTGTAGCAAGAAATAACGTGGACAATACAATCTATCCAAGACAAGGGTCCAACATCATCCTATCCGCCAATATGACACCTCCATATAACTCTTTGAATAAATCACTGAACGAGGAGTCAGGAGATCAAGAAAAATACAAATGGCTCGAATACCACAAGTGGATGTTTGATGCATCCTTCTATACCCCACTTTTTGGGTCTACTAAATTTGTAGCAAGTGCTCGTGCACACATGGGCTTTCTTGGCTCCTATGGCAACAAGATTGGCATCATTCCCTTGGAGCGTTTTGTAATGGGTGGAGATGGTATGAACTTCAATAATTTTGCACTCGGTCAGGAGATCGTAGGTTTGAGAGGATACGAGAACCAAACCATTACCCCTGGCAAAAATTCCCGAGGTACTGCTAATCCCGAACCTTATGGTGGAGTCGTGTACAATAAATATGTGATGGAACTACGATTCCTAGTTTCTCCTAATCCTTCTGCAACCATCTTCTTGCTTACTTTTGCTGAGGCAGGCAATAACTGGGGAGATTACAAGGATTTCAACCCTTATGACCTCAAAAAGTCAGCCGGTGTGGGCGCAAGAATTTTCATGCCTGCCTTTGGTCTATTGGGTGTGGATTGGGGTTATGGCTTTGATGCGATGCCTGGTACGTTAAAGCCAAGTGGTCCACAATTCCACTTTACAATTGGGCAACAGTTCAGGTAATCTTTTGGAATTTTCGGCGTTTGTTAATTTATGTTAGGAAAAGACTAAATTTTGTTTGCTTGAGCTAATCCAAAATCAGGAAGAACGCATGAATAAATCATTCAAAATTGTACTTTTACTTTTCATTATCCTGTATTCAGGGCCAGTAGCAGCCCAAAAGTTCGGATACATTGATTCTGAATATATTCTCAACAAGCACCCAGATTACAAATTGGTGCTTGATGAACTGAAAAAGCTCGGTGAAGAATGGAAAAAAGAGGCACAAAATTTGGATCAAGAGATTAAGGAACTATCCACTCAGCTGAAAGCTGAAGAAGTCCTACTTACCGAAGAAATGTACCAAAAGAGAGTAGAGTTAATCAAGGCAAAGCAAAAGGCTTCGCAAGAATTTAATAGTAGGATATTTGGGATTGATGGTATGTACTACCAAAAGCAGGCAGAGTTACTTCAGCCCCTACAATCCAAAATATACGATGCCATCGAACGAGTATCCCGCAGAAATAACCTTGCCGTCCTCTTTGACAAGGCAGCAGGTCCCTCTGCAATCATTTATACAGATCCAAGACATGACTATTCTGAGTTTGTCTTGGAAGAATTAGGAATTAAAGACAACAAATAAATACAAACCAAAATGATGAAAGTAAATGTTATCCTAGCAACAATGGCCTTGCTATTGGTAGGATTCACCGCCCAAGCTCAGAGCACTGTAAAAATCGGGTACACCAGCGTAGAATTGATCATGGATTTGATGCCAGAAATGGAACAAATTGGCGCTGACGTACAGGATTACCAAACACAGCTGCAAACCAACATTCAAACAAAAGCTGCTGATTTCCAAAAGCAGGTAGAAGCGTACCAAAAAGCAGCTCCTACCATGACGGAAACAGCAAGAGCAGCCAAAGAGCAGGAACTAACCAAGCTTCGTGACGATCTTCAAAAATACGAACAAGATGCCCAGACTTCTTACCAAAGAAAATTAGGAGAGCTTTTGGAGCCTGTACAAACCAAAGTAATCAATGCAATCAATGCCGTAGCAGCAGAAAACAACTATACGCACATCTTTGCCGAAACTGCTGGACAGTCACCTATTCTTCTTTACACCAAGGAAGAAGATAAATTTACTGAATTGGTCTTGACCAAGTTGGGTATCCCAATTCCGCAGAAACCAGCTCAAAAATAAAAATTAGACCGGTCCAAGGACCGGTTTTTTTATGCCTAAGAAATCTCCTAAAGAAGTCTTACAGCAAAGTCAAGAACTGCTCCTTGTTGACTTTTATGCAGATTGGTGTGGCCCCTGCCAAACATTAGCACCAATTCTAGATCGGGTTGTGTACGAACTCGAAGATAAAGTAACCCTCTTCAAAGTCAATGTAGACAAGCACCCACTGCTCGCGCAACAGTTTGCTATTCGCTCCATTCCCCACCTCATGCTATTCAAAAAAGGAAAGATCCTATGGCGGAAAGGAGGTCTGATTAACAGCGCGGAACTGCTGAAGCAACTCAAGGTATTTATATAAAAAAAGGGGCTAGAGCCCCTTTTTTTAAATGTAATATTTCAAACGGATGACCTCTTGTTCACTCAAGAACCTGTAATGCCCTCTCTTCAAATCTTTTTTATCCAAGCCAGCATACATCACCCGATCCAATGCTTCAACTTCGTAACCTAGGTGGGCAAAAATTCTACGGACAATCCGGTTTCTACCTACATGAATCTCTAGTCCAAGGATGTTTCTATCTTTAGAAAGTACTTGCAAATCATCTACCTTGACATCCCCATCCTCTAAAGTAAGCCCTTCCAGAATATCTTCCTCATCCTTGGCAGTCAAAGCCTTATCCAAAGTAACTTGGTAAATTTTCTTAATCTCATTCGAAGGGTGGGAAAGCTTAGCTGCCAGCTCCCCATCATTGGTAAACAGTAGCAAGCCAGTTGTATTTCTATCCAAACGACCTACTGGGAATATTCGCTCCTCACAGGCATTTTCAACTAACTTCATGACTGTCTTCCGCTCCATGGGATCTTCTGTAGTAGTAATGAAGTCTTTAGGCTTATTTAACAAGACATAAACAGGCTTTTCAGGATTGATTTTCTTTCCCTGAAAGACCACATTATCGGTCTTTTTCACCTTGTATCCCATCTCTTTGATTACTTCCCCATTGACTACCACAAGGCCCTTCGAGATCAACTCATCTGCTTCTCTACGGCCACAAATCCCCGAGTTGGCCACATACTTGTTGAGGCGAATCAAATCTTCAGATTCCTTTTTATTCTTTTTCTGAGGAAGGCTATCAAAATTATAATCTGGGCGGTCGGCATTCAACTCCACAAACTTGCCTCTGTTTTTTCCAAATCCACGCTTTTCGCCACTAGATTCCGTGGCAGAAGCCTTCGTTTCAATGGCAAAAACTGGCTGCTGGTCTTTTCCTCTTCCTTTGTAAACGCGTTTCTCACCAGGCACGAAACTGGGTTTTTCCGGAGAAAAATTCTTCTTGAATCCCTTTTCCTTTCCGAAGCCAGAATTTTTTGAAAACCCTTCTTTTTTATCACCAGGTCGACTTCGTTCTGCATAGGGCTTTTTATCTCGTGATGAATCGTCAAACTTTTTTTCTGACCCACTATCTTTCTTGAATCGAGTTGGCTTATCGCCAAAGGACTTCTTGGAAAAAGAAGAAGCCTCTTTGCTTTCCCATTTCTTAGGGCCACCTAATTCTTTACCGGCAAACTTACTGCCAAAGCCTCTTTTTTCTCCTCTGGCAAAGGAAGGACGCTCACTCTGCTCCTCTGATTGGCCTTTAAAAAATCTGCCTTTAGATGAATTCGAAGAGGAGGCTCCCTCTTTTCCTTTGTTGTCATAGGGCTTTTTGTCGTCCCCAAAAGACTTCCCATTTCCTCGTCCCATCCCTTCTTGCCTTGAGGAAGATGCTCCCCTGTTGGATCTACCTCTTTTGGAGGTTTCTGATTCCTTCTTTCCCTCACCAAAAGATGATTTTCTAGGATTATTTTTTTTCATGTTGTTGCAGCATCACTGCTGTAGTTTTGTAAATGAATTTATCTTCTGGATACCAAGCTGTAAAGTGGGCATAAAGATACATGGAAAGGAATCAATATTGAGCTAATCTTCAGAATATTCCTTAAGCTTTAGCTTTATTTTTATAATAATATTCTGTGGCATTTCGTACAGAACCCTGGGTAAGGAGAAGCTCCTTTGCCTGCTCATAGGCTACCCCAGTAGCCTCTACAATCATTTTGGTTCCCCGATCAACTAACTTTTCGTTGGACAATTGCATGTCCACCATCTTATTCCCCTTGACACGTCCTAGTTTGATCATCACCGCCGTAGAGATCATGTTCAGCACTAGTTTTTGAGCAGTACCTGATTTCATACGTGTACTTCCTGTCACAAATTCAGGTCCAACCACTACCTCAATGGGATAATCCACTGCCTGGCCAAGTAGTGAATCTGGGTTGCAAGTAATCCCCGCCGTGAGCAAGCCCTTCTCCTTTGCTTTCTTAACGCCTCCCAGAACATAAGGGGTACTTCCCGAGGCCGCAATACCAATAACCGTATCCTTGGCTGAAAAGCCGAAGGCTTGAATATCTTTCCATGCCTGCTCCACGTCGTCTTCGGCATGCTCTACCGCCTTCCGAATGGCCGTATCACCTCCTGCAATCAGCCCAATCACCCAATCGTGAGGCACTCCATAAGTAGGAGGGCATTCGGAGGCATCCAGGATGCCCAATCGCCCACTCGTCCCTGCTCCTATGTAAAATAACCGACCCCCTTCACGCATTCGAGACACGATTTGATCCACCAATGCCGCGATTTGCTTCAATTTATCTTTGACTGCTGGTGCTACTTTATGATCTTCCGCATTGATTTTTTCCACCAATTCTTGAGCGCTCATTTGCTCCAGATTTTCATAGCTAGAGCTACTTTCAGTAATTTTTTTCATCGCATTTCCTGGTGATATAGTGTGAGTCCTGCAATTGGGCTTTCTAAAATCATCCCTACCTGCATGCCACGATCTGTGGCTGCCTTCCGTAGAATATCCGCATTGTAAAACGCAATAGATCCTACAAAGTGAACCTGCTTGGTTTGAAAATCAGGGTATTTACAGACATGCTTGGTGAAGAAATTTTGAAACGCTTCGTAAAACAAGCCGTAGCAATACGGATCTGATCTATGTTCGGTAATGAAGCGGCAAAAACTTGCCATGTACCGGTTGGGAAAAGGTTTACGGTACACTTGCTCCTGAATCCCATATTGGGAGAGCTGAAAGCGATTGATTGCTTGCTGACGAATAGCCGCAGGCATCTCTTCATGAATGAAGTCTTGAAGAAATTTTCTTCCCACATCACTTCCTCCTCCTTCATCACCGAGGATATAGCCAGCCGCTGGTCGGGAAGAAATGATGGTTTTGCCATCATAATCACAACTATTTGAGCCTGTCCCCAGAATACATGCAATCCCTGGATGATGCCCACAAGTAGCCTTAGCAGCAGCCAAGAGATCATGGTCTATCTGAATTTTTGCTTTTGAGAAAATCGAAAGTAGCGCTTGCTGCACCTCTACCTTTTTCTCTGGTGCAGCACATCCAGCTCCATAGTAATAAATCTCCTCAATTTCTTCAGATAGGTTCAACAAAAATTCCTGCTTCAACTGTTGCTTCATCTCCTCCACACTCAGGTAATAGGGATTAAATCCTATCCCTCGATATTGACTGATTTGGCCGTCTTTATGAATTACACGCCAATCGGTTTTACTTGAACCACTATCTGCTATTAAAATCATCTGGATGTAGCTGGCCTATGGCCTCAAATTTTTCAAATACTTTTTCAGTATGGGGAGCTTCCCCGAGTTCTTTGGTCAAATCTTGACCCGCCCAATGTTCGTAATGCTTTCCATTTTTCCACAGCTTGGAGGAAGTTACGTCGTAGATGACTCCTTGAAAAGCTACCCAAATTTCAGGCTTATCCTGACCATTTCGCAGGGCTAGCTGCTGACGGGTATAGTGGTTCATCAATACAGCTTGATTTGGGCAGTTACCCAACGCTCGGGAATCTCTCCTTGCTGCGCTTGTTGGTAATCCGAATAGCTGCAAGGAACGATGCTCACTCGCTCAAATCGGCTAGCATCGTTATAGGGAATTTCCATCCACCACTTCCCGCTGCGCTTACTTTTGTAGAAAACTAAAGTGCTGGGCTTAGAGTCCATTGATACCGTATATTTCAAGTAGGCTGCACTCTTGAAGGAAAGGGTATCCTTTCTACTGTAAAACCCTTCAATAAAGTACCAAATCATCACCGCCGCTACCTGAGCGGTCTTGTTGTGTGTATCGTCGTAATAGGGATCGTATCCGTAGACTCCAAAGGAGCTTAACTTTTCGTTTGATCCAGCAAACCAACAGATCTGGCTTGCCTCATCACCCGATAGTCCAAAAGGCTGAGCATCTACTGCACCAGGAGCTACAGAAGACTGTATTGCAGCCAAATCAAAACTGATCAAATCCGCATCCCTTACCAGCGGCTCCATTTCCTTGAAGTTGTCCCTCAATTGCCCAAGGCGCACATGCTCAAAATAGAGCTTTTCCAAAGCAGCTACCAGGGTAGGATCCACCAAAAAGCTTTGGTATGCCAAGTGTGTCGAAGAAAATAAGAAATTAGGTTGATGCAGGACAATCTCTTGCGTATGTCGATCACTCTCAGGGCCTAGCTCCTCCATATCGATTTTGGAATCTACGGTGAGAAGCGTAACCAGCTTTTTCATTTTTTGATAAGCCAAATATTGTCCATAATCAAGGTCATGAGAACCCCCAAAAAAGATGGGTAAAATCTGCTGTCTCATCAAGTATTCCCCCACTTGCCGAATATTTTGATAAGTATCATTTAGGCTATTTCCAGAGATGAGATCGCCTAAATCCGCTATTTTGTAAGGAATTCCTCCCCTTTTTAGTTGATATAGCTTCTCTCGGATTTCAGAACTTGCACGAGCAATGCTTTCGGAGCGCTTAGCTCCTCTGCTTTCTTTCAAGCCCACTAGCGCAATTTGAATACCTGTGAGATCAGGGAAGCCATGGTGGTGAATGGCTAACTGATTAAAAATGGAATTCTCGAGGTAGCCTTTCTCTACGACTGCAGATTCTACGGGCTCAAAAAAAGAAGAAATAGTCATGTAAAGTATTTAGGTATTTAAAACTAATCAAAAATGATACCTAAAAAAAAATCCTGCAGTTGCAGGATTTTTTTTGGCGACTCAACCACCAAAATCGTCAAATCGAATATTCTCTTTTGGTATACCTAAGTCATCAAGCAACTTAAGCACCGCAGCATTCATCAATGGGGGACCGCATAGGTAATATTCTACCTCATCTGGATCTGGGTGGTTCTTCAGGTAGTTTTCAAACAACACCTGGTGGATAAATCCTACATAACCATCACCTTCGCGATCTTCCAGGGAAGTTTTAAGTTTCCAGTTATCTTCTGGAAGTGGTTCAGAGAGACCAATATGAAAATTGAAGTTCGGGAATTCCTTTTCGATTTCTCTGAAGTGAGGCACATAAAACAATTCTTTCTTAGAGCGACCCCCATACCAGTACGAAACCTTCCTTTGGGTTTTTTCAGTATGGAACAGGTGGAAGATTTGAGCTCTCAATGGAGCCATCCCTGCACCACCACCAATGTAGATCATTTCTCGCTGGGTAGGATTGATGTGGAATTCTCCATAAGGTCCTGAGATCATTACTTTATCCCCAGGCTTGCATCCAAACACGTACGAGGAGCAAACCCCAGGATTGACATCCATCCAACGGTTATTGGCACGATCCCATGGTGGAGTTGCGATACGAATGGTCAACATCACGATATTTCCTTCAGCAGGATGGTTAGCCATGGAATAGGCACGGAATAGGGGCTCGTCATTTTTCATCACCAAATCCCAAAGACCGAACTTATCCCAATCGTTCTTGTACACATCAGCAGGGTGACCCAACTCAGGATGTGGAGTGATGTCCATGTCCTTAAACTTAACCGTAATGCCCGGCACATCAATCTGAATATATCCTCCTGCCTCGAAATGAAGGATTTCTCCCTCAGGCAATTTTACTTTAAATTCTTTGATGAAGGTAGATACGTTGTAATTAGAAATTACTTCGCACTCCCACTTTTTGATCCCAAAGATCTCTTCAGGAACGCGGATTTTCATGTCTTGCTTTACCTTCACTTGGCAAGCCAAACGAACATGCCCCTGCTGCTCTGCACGACTAAGGTGACCTACTTCGGTAGGCAACACATCTCCACCCCCATCGTCCACAATGCATTTACACATGGCGCAAGTGCCCCCTCCACCACAGGCAGAAGGAAGGAAGATTTTTTGATTGCCTAAGGTAGAAAGTAAGCTTGATCCCGCAGAAGCAACAATTGGGTTGCTTTCGTCCCCGTTGATGATAATTTTAACATCTCCTGAATTCACCAGCTTGGACTGGGCAAAAAGAAGGATAAATACTAGGAGTAGGATAATTGCCGTGAAGGCAATAATGGAAGTAATAATTACAGAACCCATGAACTCTTATTTTTTTCTATTTTGTAGGAAAATCCCGTTTTTGGGAGCACAAATATATTTATTAATCAGAAATGCACGCCAAAAATACTGGCAAATTCTGACTTCTTTTTTGGTATTCTAACTGATTAATTCTTCAATAGGTTTAATAAAGTACTCAACTTTAATTTTAACAGACGCCTATCGACAATAAAATCAAGAAAACCGTGCTCCAACACAAATTCTGAGCTCTGAAATCCCTTTGGCAAATCCTTGCCGATGGTCTCTCGAATCACACGTGGCCCAGCAAATCCAATCAAAGCTCCCGGTTCTGCAATGTTGAAATCACCCAACATGGCATAAGAAGCTGTCACTCCTCCTGTGGTTGGATCGGTCAATAAGGAAATGTATGGAACTCCTGCTTTGTCCAATAAGGCAAGTTTGGCAGAGGTCTTAGCCATTTGCATCAAGGAAAATCCTGCTTCCATCATGCGTGCTCCTCCTGATTTGGAAATCATTAGGAAGGGAATTTTATGTTTCAAGGAATGGTCTATCGCTCGGGAAATTTTTTCTCCTACTACCGAACCCATCGAACCTCCAATAAAATTAAAGTCCATGCAGGCAATTACTAGCTCTAGGCCATTCATCCTTCCATACGCCGATCGGACTGCATCGTTCAATTCAGTTTTACTGATAGTCGCCTCAATTCTAGATGAATAGGATTTAGTGTCCACAAAATTCAGTGGATCTCCCGACTTCATCGCCTCATCTAATTCGGTATAGGTATTTTGATCAAAAAGGATCTCAAAATATTCTTTAGAACCAATTTTGACATGAAAATCATCGGTTGGGGAGACGTAGGCATTACTCTTCAATTCCCGGGTATGAACGATTGTCCCACTAGGAGTCTTAAACCACAAACCATCCGGAGTATCTTTCTTTTCCGCTGTGGAAGTCTTAATGCCTTTGTCAGTTCTCTTAAACCACGCCATACAACTATTCTGATTGATCTAACTCTTCAAAGGTGACAAATTTAGTTTGAAACTCTCGTAATTAAAATTTCTTCTTCCTCTCGATGATCATCTCTTCCCTCACCGTTGGGAAAAATTCTCTTTTTACAAGGAATATTTTTTAGTACTTTGAAATTCTATTCAAACCCAAAATTCAACCCTCTCATTCAAAATTCTCCATGAGCTTATCCATACTCTTAATGATTTCAGCAATAATCCTATTGCTTGCCTACCGGTTTTATGGAAAATACGTGTACAACAAGTTTGGACTCAGTGATGCCCGAAAAGCTCCTTCTCATACCCATCGAGATGGGATTGACTATGAGCCGAGTAAGCCGATTGTCGTATTGGGCCATCATTTTGCCTCTATTGCTGGTGCAGGACCCATAGTAGGGCCCATCATCGCAGTTACCTTTGGTTGGATTCCAGCAGTCATCTGGATTTTGGTAGGGGGGATTTTCTTTGGAGCCGTACACGATTTGGGAAGTTTGGCGGCCTCTCTTCGTACTGAAGGAAAGTCCATTGGGGTAATCATTCGAAACCAAATCGGTCTTAAAGGAAAGCAGCTCTTTATCTTGTTTAGTTTTTCGACCCTTATCCTAGTTATCGGGGTGTTCTCCGATATCATAGCCAAAACCTTTGTTGCGAATCCAGGAGTGGCTTCTGCCTCCATCTTATTTATCTTTTTGGCTGTTGCATTTGGGTATTTAAATCGATGGGTGGGTAATAAAAACTTTGCCTTTATTGCCATCACGGTGATAGGAGTGATTTTAATGTACTATTTTGTCTACTTGGGCACACAGATTCCGATTGCATTGGATTACAACTGGTGGGTAGGAGGATTATTGGCTTATGCTTTTCTGGCCTCTGTGACCCCAGTTTCTTTATTGCTACAACCCCGAGATTACCTGAATAGCTACTTGCTGTACGGAATGATGATTGCTGCTGTGGCCGGAGTGTTTGTTGCTAATCCTTCCATCGAAATGAGTACCGAAATACAAGTTTCTAGCGAAAGTCTAGGCTATGTGTTTCCGGTATTGTTTGTGACCATCGCTTGTGGAGCCATCTCTGGATTTCACGCCTTGGTGGCATCGGGCACCACTTCCAAGCAATTAGACAAGGAGAGTGATGCCAAGATTGTGGGATTTGGCGGCATGCTAATTGAATCCTTTTTGGCGATTATTTCCGTAGGGGCGGTCGTTATCCTATCCCGCACTGAATACTTGGAACGACTCACGGTCGAGGGTCCTGTTGCTTTATTTTCTACAGGTTTGGGAGGAATGATTTCTAGTCTAGGGATTTCCGAAACCTTTGCTGTAGGATTTGTAGCCTTGACGGTTTCTGCTTTTGCATTAACTACCCTAGATACTTGCACGCGGTTGGCCCGATTTACCTTTCAAGAATACTTTGAAGATATGCCGCAGCCCGCTGCTCAGGTGATGGCCAAAAATCGCTACCTCTCTACCACGATTGTAGTCATCCTCTCCGTGCTATTATTAGCCTCTGGTGAGTTTTCGAGGTTATGGCCCATTTTCGGGTCTGCCAACCAACTCTTAGCCGCACTTGCTTTGCTTACCATTGGCGTGTGGCTCATCAAAAAGAATATCTCTGCCACTTTTGTGACCATCCCCATGTTTTTCATGTTTACAGTCACGCTTGCCTCCTTGGGCTTATTTGCTTGGAAAAACTTCCAAGATGAGGGCTATATCCTTGCGAGTATTGCCTCCATCTTATTTGTGCTGGCCATCGCATTGATAGTTTTGGCCATTCGAAGCCTAAAAAAAGAGGTCAAAGCGTCTGAGTAGGCGCTTTGACCCCATATTATCAAATTCACTAACTCAGTCTACCCCGTCTAGCTTTGCCCTTGCAATAGAATACGCAGCCGCTTGTCTTCCTTGAGTTAAGCCTGCTGTGGCATCAAAAGAGTAATGAATACCTCCATAAATACGTGACATGGAGGCTTCCTCTGCCCAAGTTCGAAATTGGCCTGCATTGGCTGGAAAAAAATGAGCCATTACTTCCGCTGCAGCTCCTGAAAAGGAGGCATGTCCTGAGGTGTAGGCAGGAAAGTTCGGGGTCCCCAAAATGGTTTTAAATCCAGAAATGGTTTGGATAGGCCTAGGGTAATGGTAGTAGTACTTCGCATCCCAACAGGCAATCCCCGCATCGGCTATAGCCATGTTGAGGTAAGCAAATAGACGAGCAGTTCGAATGGGACTCAATTTATTGCCTACGACTTCTTCTTTAGCAAAACGGTTCCAATGCCCAGGAGGGGTATAGGTATTTAATCCATCATTCCAAAAGTTGGCAATCCTACGTTGGTTGGTAGTGAGCTTGTCGGCATACCCCTTCAGCTCTTCTGCTGCTTTAAGAAATTCAGGAGAATTAGGAGCAGGAGGAGGCCCAGGCCGAATCGCTTCCACGTTAGGCACATTCCAAAGTCGAACCTTCCCAAAAAGCGGAACTAAACCAACCATCCGCTGAGGGGTCTCTTGATTTTCCCAAACCCATCCAAAACGTTCCTTAGCCACATTCTTGATTGAATCAGATTTAACTCGAGTAGTTTGGGCATTTTTCATGCCATCGGTAGCTGCTCTGGCAAGTGCTGTCTTAGCTACGCCAGCGCCAATGAGTTGGCCTGCTTCCACATCACTGCTGACATTTATGCCCGCTACGATAAGAGATTCCAAATGTTCTTGAGCTTTCTGAGCCAAAAACTCTTTTTCCAAGGGAAACATCGCGGTAAGGATGTCCTGAGAAGCTTTAGCAATGACTGCTCCATCGGAAGGGTAGGAAAAAAGTCCGTTAGTCTCGTAGGCAGATTTGATCTGCGGATCCAATTGATAAGGAGGCTGCCGCTTAAACTTGTATTTGTACTGCCAAGCCATGATCAATCCGTCGTATTGGGCCACACTCAGGTGAGCAAGCATCCTACTCGTGTAGGGAGGATGCGAATACGGAAACTGAGGGTACTTGGAAGGGTTGGCTGCATCTGGTACCGGATAGCTACCGTCCGGATTGGGGGCAGGGATCAAATTGTATTTGGTAGCCAATTCCAAAGCAATCTCATTCCATCTCAAGAGGGGATTGTTGGTCCAGTAATCCACTGACTCTCGCTGAGCAGCGGTACCTTTACCTTGTTTTTCCTTGGCATCTGCCAATTCCTTAAGCAATTCAGGAGATCCAGCTGTAGCTGGAACAGGAAGGGGTATTTGTTCATTCGAGGCATGCAGTACTAATTTCCACTGGCCTGCATTGGCATCCAAATTTGAAAATTGATATCCAGTAAAATTGTACTTGGTTGGCAAATCTTCCACACATGAAGAAACTAAAATGGTAATTAGAAGAAGTCCTATGTTTATGTAATTGTATTTTTTCATCGGTTTTGAGTTAAAAGGCCTTAAACTGATAGGTGATTCCTAGTCCATAGCCAGAAAATTGGCCCATATTTCTTCCAGAAATTGCCTTTTGGTAGGAAGCAATAAGTCCAAAGCCTCTACCATTATTTTTAAAATAATACTGAGCAAATCC
>SXGQ01014286.1_pt1 | contig 25000 bp, 22 predicted proteins | sample 3178371 | NCBI WGS metagenome assembly SXGQ01 (sample SAMN11356859, study PRJNA531348) | freshwater metagenome | isolation source: freshwater sample F1-20 | place: China: Fuxian Lake, Yuxi | collected 2017-12-25 | reverse complement strand
ATGTTTTTGTTAAGCGTCCGCAATTGACCTTGAAGAATACTTCTTTTTGTCCAGCTGCTTACTATGTAGTAGAAAAGTTGATGCAGGAGGCCAAATAGGCTAGTAGCTGATTTTTCTCACACCTGGCAGTTTGAACCAGGTATAAACAACAATGCCAATCGTCATTGCTCCTCCAAAGACAACGGAGGGTACAACTCCCATGATTCTCGAAGCAAAGCCGCTTTCAAAGGCTCCAAGTTCATTAGAAGAAATGATGAATATGCTATTCAGGGCTGAAACCCTTCCCTTCATGTGCTCGGGTGTTTTGAGTTGAAGTACAGTGGATCTGACGATGATGCTGATGCCATCCAACAGTCCGGATATCAACAGCGCTCCAAAAGAAATCCAAAACCAGCTTGATAATCCAAATGTGATGATGCTCATTCCAAATCCAGCTACACATAACAACATCCATTTTCCTTGATTTGATTTCATCGGAATGAAATTGATGATCAGCATCACGATGATGGCTCCTATTCCTGGGGCCGCTCTCAATATGCCCAATCCTTCTGCACCTGTTTTAAGTATTACGTCAGAAAAATAAGGCAGGAGGGCAGTGGCGCCTCCGAAAAAAACGGCAAATAAATCCAATGTGATCACTCCCAAAATTTCTTTTGTATTCCAAACAAACTTGAATCCTTCTCTGATGCTTTTGAGCATGGGTTCGCCTTTTAGTTGGGTTGCAGGAGGCTTTGGTCCGATGAAGAACAGAATGATTACTGCAATGGTCATCATGATGATCATCAGTGTGAATGTGAAGGTGATGCCTTTTGAACCATACAGCAATCCTCCCAATGCGGGTCCGCCTACTCCCGCAATCTGCCAGGAGCTGCTGTGCCAGCTGATGGCATTGGGAATTTTTTCCTTAGGCACCAACATGCTGACCAATGCAAAAGAAGTCGGTCCGCTGAAAGCTCTTGCAACACCCGTGCAAAAGGCAATGATGTAAATGAGGATCAGCACGGTATTTTGAGACAAAATAGACGATGCTTGTTTGCTTGTGATATAAGCAAATAAAATGGTGAGCAGCAAATTGGCGCCAATGCTCAGGTGAAGTAATTTTTTCTTGTCACTTTTGTCAATGATATAACCTGAGTACAATGCCATGATCACTGCAGGAACAAATTCAACAAGTCCGATCAGTCCGATGCTGAATGGGTCATGTGTGATTTCAAATACTTTCCAACTGATCAGTGTTGCCTGCATGGTCAGTACCATGATAAAGAAAAAACGTGCAACGATATAGGTGCTGAATTCTGCATGTATGAGTGCAGAGAAGCTTTTATGCTGGAGAAAGCTGAACATACGCACAAAGATCGTGCTTTATCCCGACTAGGGAAGAGAAATCAAATGTTGGCCGATTTCATAATCTTTTTCAAGCGCAGCAATGATGGTTTCCAAATGTTTGTCATTGCCTATAAAATCAGCTTCTGTAGCATCTACATACAATGTTTTGAAATTGTGTTGCTTGATATAGTGTGTATAGGTTTCTTGTATATTAAAAAGGTAATCGTTTGGGATGTTCTGCTCATATGAGCGGTTGCGCTTCTTGATATTTTCCTGAAGTTTATGTACGGGAGTGTGTAGGTATATCAGTAGATCTGGTTGATGAATTTGCTGTTGTGTGATTTCAAATAATCTTTGGTACAACCTGAATTCATCATCCGGTAAATTTACCTTGGCAAACAACAGACATTTTGTAAACAGATAGTCGGAGATAGTGGTGGTTTGGAACAGGTCTTGCTGACTGACAAGGTCTTTCTGTTGTTTGTATCTTTCAGCCATGAAAAAAAGTTCGACTGGAAAAGCATACTGGGAAGGATTTTCATAGAATTTTGACAAAAAGGGATTGTCGGCAAATTCCTCCAATATCAATCTTGCATTGAAATGTTTTGCCAGCAAATGGGCCAAAGTAGTTTTTCCTGCCCCTATGTTTCCCTCAATTGCAATAAATCTGTATTTCATTCATTCAAACTTATCAAAGCTTTTGGTATCTGCTCGTATTTATTGTTCACATCCCATCATATTTTCTTACTTCAAGTTCGTCTTCGCATTCTTGCAGCAGCTGACTGATGGATTTTTGATGCAATGGGTCCATGTATGAGGCATTTAACTCTTGCATGGGTACCAGTACAAATTTTCTTTTGTAAATTCTGGGATGCGGTATGGTTAAGCCTTCTTCTTGTAGGATATCTTCATTGAAATACAAAATGTCTATATCAATCGTTCTGGGCTGATTCAATCCCACTCTCATCCTGCCCATGCTCTTTTCAATTCCCAGTGCAGTTTGCATAAGTTCTTCAGCTTTCAGCTGTGTGAATACTTCCAACACTTGATTTAGAAATGGGTCTTGGGATTGATTTCCCCAGGGAGCAGTTTCATAAACCGAGGATGACCTGTTGATGGGCCCGATTTTCCCTTCCATTTCTCTGCAGGCCAGTTCGAGATTCCTTTTCCTGTCCCCAACATTACCACCTATCAATAAATAAACTTTATTCATACAATCTATTCCCCGAGGCGGTCAAAGTTCTTTAATTTTGCCTTCTAAATCTGTTAGATTGAAAAATTTCTTCAAATCCTTCTTTGCGTCATTGTTGGCATTGATTGTATTCTTTGGCCTCATCTTTGTCTTATTTTTTGGAATTGCAGGGGCATTCCTTGCAAGTGAAAAGCCTGAACTGGGATCCAATGCCGTACTGGTAATTGATTTGGCCCAAGAGTTCAAGGAGCAAGTGGCAGAAGATCCATTGCAGGGATTGACAGGGGATGAACAGAATCCTGATTTTTTAACTGCATTGCAGTTGATTGATAATGCAGCTTCAGATACTGCCATCAAAGGAATTTACCTGGTTGCCAAGGGCAATGCGAATGGATATGCAAATTCTGATGAGTTACGGGCAGCACTCATGAAGTTTAAAAACAAGAGAAAGTTCATTTATGCATATGGTGACTATATCACACAGAAAGCATACGGACTCCTATCTGTATCGGATAAAGTCTATTGTCATCCAAAAGGAATGTTTGAATGGCAGGGCATGTCGGTTGAATATGTTTTCTTCAAAAACCTAATCGACAAACTGGACATCCATCCACAGATTTTTTATGCAGGGAAATTCAAAAGTGCAACAGAACCATTCAGAACCACTGAAATGTCACCTGCCAATAAAATTCAAACCTCGGTTTGGCTCAATGACATTTACGGTGATTTGCTCAAGAAATCAGGCGATTCCAGAAAGATTTCTAAAGACAGTTTAAAGGCATATGCGGATGACTACCGATTGATGCGTCCTGATGATGCGTTGAAATATGGATTGATTGACGGAGTCAAATACGACGATGAATTCAAGTCAATTTTAAAATCTAAACTGAAACTAAAAGAAGATGATAAAATCAATTTCATCACGCTTGCTAAATATGCGAAGGTTTCAACCTTGAGTTCCTCCTTTAACAAAGACAAAATAGCATTGGTAGTAGCAGATGGAGACATTGTATATGGAAAAGGGAGCCCAGATCAAATTGGTTCTGATGATTACCTGGCGTTGCTTAGAAAATTAAGATTGGACAAATCTGTGAAAGCAATCGTACTGCGTATCAATTCACCCGGTGGAAGCAGTTTTGCCAGTGAAATCATTTGGAGAGAAATTGAACTGAACAAGAAAGCGGGAAAAAAAGTTGTTGTTTCAATGGGCAATGTTGCAGCAAGTGGCGGCTATTATATTGCATGCAATGCCGATAAAATTTTTGCAGAAACCAATACCATTACCGGATCCATAGGTGTTTTCTCAATTGTACCTGACTTCTCAGGATTTTTTAAAAACAAATTGGGTATTACATTTGATCGCATCAGCACCTCACCCTATGCAGATGCTCCCTCCGTAACAAGACCTATGACGGAAGGTGAGAAACGCATCATTCAAACTGAAGTCGATCATATTTACCAAGAATTCCTTGGCAGGGTAGCTGAAGGACGAAAAATGAAATTGGCAGATGTTGACAGCATTGCTCAAGGCCGAGTATGGACTGGTGCCCGTGCAATTGGAATTGGGTTGGTTGATTCTTTGGGAGGTCTGGAAGATGCAATCAAGTTTGCTGCTAAATCAGCAGGACTCAAAGAATATAAATTAAAAAAATACCCTGAGCCTGAATCGGTAATTGAATATTTTATCAATCAATACTCCAGGGAGTTTAGTTCAAGCAAGCTGGAGGCCGAGATAGGACCAGAAAATTACAAACTGATGCAACGGATCAGGCAAATCAAATCAGAAACAGGGGAAGTAAAAGCAAGATTGCCATTTGAGTTTTCAATTCACTAAATTCAATGATGAAATACAATCAGTGGAAGGCCATGCTGGCCATTTCGAGGGCCAGTCTCACCTCTATATTCAGGAGTCCCTCCGCTGTAATTTTTAGCTTTCTTTTTCCAATCATATTCATCCTTGTTTTTGGATTTTTGAGTTCAAGCTCACCAGTGATTAAGATTACATTTGATCCTGCTTCTTCCAATAACAATGAGTTGTACAATAATTTATTGGAGAAAAAGAGCCTAAAGACTGTTGTATCCGGCAAGGAAAAAGCATTGGACGAACTTTCCAAGGGACATATCACTGCCATTTTGAAGATCAGCGAGTTGCCACAAGGCAACTTTCCTAGGTACAATATTGAAGTGACAACCTCATCTGCAGCAGCTGATAAAATTGGATTGCTGCAATCCATCATTCAACAAAGCATTGCTGAACTGAATCAAGAAAATATTCCCCATCAGCAAACCTATGTTAGCCTTACAAAAGAAACCATACCAGGCAGAATTTACCGCACAATCGATTTTATTTTACCAGGGCAACTTGGATTTTCTTTATTAAGTGCCGGCGTGTTTGGTGTTGCATTTATTTTTTTCAATCTGCGACAGGCACTTGTGCTCAAAAGATTTTTTGCAACACCCATCAAGCGCACCTATATAGTATTGGGCGAGGGCTTGGGAAGAATTATTTTTCAAATGATCACTGCAGTTGTTATACTGTTGTTTGGCCATTTTGTTTTCAATTTTACTTTGATCAATGGCTGGGTTACATTTCTGGAGTTGATTGCATTGAGTCTTATAGGGTTGATCATTTTCATGGGATTTGGATTTGTAGTGAGCGGAGTGGCGAAAAGTGAGAGTACGATACCTCCTTTTGCCAATATTGTAACCCTACCTCAGTTTTTGCTGGCAGGTACATTTTTCCCGGTTGATAATTTTCCAGCCTGGTTGCAGCCCTTGTGTAACTTATTGCCTTTGACACACTTGAATCAGGCCATGCGCAATGTTGCATTTGAAGGCGCTCACTTGGTTGATTGTTTGCCTCAATTACAAATTTTGCTGATCTGGGGTATTGTTGTCTATGCGATTGCAATCAAGGTGTTTAAATGGGAATAAAGCGTCACCCCTGATAGAGGCGCAGGTTCCTCTTGATCCCTTCGAATCCAGTTCTTTTCAGTGGAGAATGTTTAAATACTTCTTTGAATTTTTCCTCCTTCAAATTCATCCAATCTTCGATGCTGAATTGCATCAACTCTTTGAGTGGTTCAAGTTCTGGATGATGATGAGGTTTAGAAAATCGGTTCCAGGGACAAACATCCTGGCAGATATCGCATCCAAATATCCAGTTTTCACTGTTGCTTTTTAATTGCTCAGGAAGATCTTTTGATTTCAATTCAATCGTAAAATAGGAAATGCATCTGCTTGCATCAATTGTTTTGTTGATCAGTATGGCATCGGTAGGGCAGGCATCTATGCATTTACTGCAGCTGCCACAATGATCCATTGCATGAGGCGCATCAGGTTCGAGTTCAAGATCTGTAATGAGTGTCGCGATAAAAAAGAAAGACCCCATTTTTTTATTGATCAGATTTCCGTTTTTCCCAATCCATCCCAGGCCGCTCCTCTGCGCCCAGCTTCTTTCCAATACGGGGGCAGAATCAACAAATCCCCTTCCTTCAATATTGCCCATCTTCTCTCTGATCGACTCCAGAAAAATATGTAGTTTTTTCCTGATGACAAGGTGATAATCTTCTCCGTATGCATATTTGGCAATTTTTGGCAGATCATGCTGCTGTGATTCTTCGGGATAATAATTGTATAAAAGTGTAATGACAGATTTTGCACCAGGGACCAGCTTTGTTGGATCAACTCTCAGGTCAAAATGATTGTTCATGTAATGCATCTCACCATGGTAGCCATTTTTAAGCCATCGCTCCAATCTTTTTGCATCTTCATCCAGCGGAACGGCTGTTGCAATGGCGCATTGATCAAATCCATGATTTGAAGCAATGGTTTTAATGAGTGCAGATGTTTCTGGTAAAGCTTTTTTCATGTAAGATGATCACTCAAAACCCTCATAGATCAATTGCTTCAATTGATTGATCAGTTGTAGCCGCTGATTGTTTTGCAATTCACTTGAAAAAATTGCAGCGAAATAATTTCTTTTTAGATCCAACCAAGCTGTTGCGCCAGTGGGGCCAAATGCGGAATAGATATTTCCTTTTCCATCATCATTGATTTCATCCACCCAGCTCCCCATGGCATACTTGCTTCCATTGATACCTTCGGGGCTGTGCCTGATTCTCTGATCTGGATAATGAATGGTGAGGAGGGTATTGATGGCGTTTTCTGATAATACTCTTTTACCCATGAACATTCCTTTGTTTGCAAACATTTGCATAAAATTCAAATAGTCAAATGCTGAGCAAGAAGCACCTGATGTCGGATTCGGCGCATTGCCATCTTCATTGTAAAATGATGCAGTCCTCATGCCAAGTGGTCTGAATATTCTTTCAACAGCCAAACGATCAAATGTTTTTTTGCTGATGACTTCCAAGACCCTTCCCAAAATATTGAGCCCGACACTGCTGTATGACAACGCATCACCCGGATTGTCGACAATCAATTTTTTTGTGGCATAAAAAGCAGCTTCTTCCTCGAGCGATAGAAACTTATTTTTACTGGCTGCTTTCATGACACCTGAAGCATCTGCATCAAGTCCTGTTGTTTGGGTAAGACAATGCTTAACAGTGATATACCCCTTCATGTTTTTTTTGAAATCAGGCAGGTATTTTGAAATTGGATCATCCAAGCTCAATTTATTTTGATCGACAAAGGTCATGACCAAAGCAGCACTGATCCATGTGCTTGCATGTCCAATAGGCGTTGGGATTTTCAGTTTGAGTTCATCCGTTTCGGCCAGAAAAATATTTTTTCCTCCTTTTTGAACCACAACGGTGTATTGTTTGCCCAAATTTTTACCATTGCTTTTTAATATTGTTTGCAGGTTATTGAAGTCCTGTGCATGAATGCACTGCAGAATTAGCATGAAAATCAGAGCCAGACTGCATTTGCGACATGTAATAATGAAATTCGCTGACATATTTTCCTGTTTTTGGAATTGGTGAGTGATTTGCGCCAAAATTAGAAACTATTCGATATGAATTTAAGCAACTTTACTATACAGGCCTCCGAAATTGTTCAGTCAGCTCAACAGGCTGCTTTCAATGCAGGAAATCCAACCATTGAGGCCGAACATGTATTGAGGGCTATGCTGGAACAAAAGAATTCACCTGTTGAATATTTGCTGAAGAAAAACGATGTTTCCATCCAAGTTTTGACAGGTAAACTGGATGAGGCCATCAAAAAATTCCCAAAAGCCGCAAGTGAACCAGCTCAGTCGCTTGGCAGAGACGCCAACACTGTTTTTTTAAGAGCAGGTTCTTTGCTGAATAAGTTCAATGATGAATTCATTACTCCTGAACATATTTTATTGGCCATGGTTGCTGGCAATGACGCAACAGCCAGGATTTTAAAAGAAGCCGGACTCACTGAAAATGGATTGATGCTTTCCATCAAAGATTTGCGAAAAGGGGAGTCGGTCAAAAGTCAGACCCAAGAAACACAGTTCAATGCGCTCAATAAATTTGCAAAGAATTTGATTGAAATGGCCAGACAGGGGAAATTAGATCCTGTGATCGGTCGAGATGAAGAAATCAGAAGAACCCTCCATATTTTAACCAGGAGATCAAAGAACAACCCTATTTTGGTTGGAGAGCCCGGTGTGGGTAAGACAGCCATTGCTGAGGGATTGGCCATGCGCATTGTCAACGGTGATGTTCCTGAAAATCTCAAGAATAAACTCATCTATGCACTCGACATGGGTTTGCTCATTGCAGGAGCAAAATACAAAGGTGAATTTGAAGAGCGATTGAAAGGGGTTGTCAAAGAAGTATCAACTAGTGATGGAGAAATCATTCTCTTCATTGATGAAATCCATACGCTGGTAGGGGCAGGTGGTGGAGAAGGCGCAATGGATGCTGCCAATATTTTGAAGCCGGCACTGGCGAGAGGAGAATTGAGGGCCATTGGAGCAACCACCCTCAATGAGTACCAAAAGTATTTTGAAAAAGACAAAGCACTGGAGCGAAGGTTTCAAAAAGTAATGATTGAGGAGCCTGGTGTAGAGGATGCTATTTCCATTCTCCGTGGACTCAAAGACAGGTATGAAACACATCATCATGTTCGCATCAAAGATGAAGCCATCATTGCTGCAGTCGAGCTTTCTCAGCGATACATTACCGATCGCTTTCTTCCAGACAAAGCAATTGACCTCATAGATGAAAGTGCTGCAAAGTTGAGACTTGAAATGAATTCAATGCCTGAAGAATTGGATAAACTTGAGCGGCAGATCAGGCAGCTTGAAATTGAGCGGGAGGCTATAAAACGTGAAGATGATGAAGTGAAATTGAGAGAGCTCAATACCGAAATTGCCAATGTCGCCGTAGAGAGAGATACGCTCAAATCCAAATGGAAAGCAGAAAAAGAACTTGTTGAAAAAGTACAATCTGCCAAATCTGAAATAGAAGGATTGAAATTGAAAGCAGAAAAAGCAGAGCGGGAAGGAGAGTATGGTATCGTGGCTGAGATCCGCTATGGGAAAATCAAACAAAAAGAAACAGAAATAACTGAGTTAAGTGAAGAGCTTTCCAAAACCGGTGAAAAACGATTGCTGAAAGAAGAAGTAGATGCGGAAGACATTGCTGAAAATGTTGCAAAGGCAACCGGTATCCCCATTTCAAAAATGATGCAATCAGATCGTGAAAAATTATTGCAGCTGGAAGATCATTTACATGAACGAGTGGTAGGGCAGGAAGAAGCCATTACTGCAGTTGCAGATGCCATCAGAAGAAGCAGGGCAGGACTCCAGGATCCAAAAAAACCCATAGGGTCATTTATTTTCCTTGGCACAACAGGTGTTGGAAAAACTGAATTGGCAAAAGCACTTGCTGCATATCTGTTTGATGATGAAGGCATGATGACAAGGATTGATATGAGTGAATACCAAGAAAAGCATACCGTGTCAAGGCTTGTAGGAGCTCCTCCGGGCTATGTGGGTTATGATGAAGGAGGGCAACTCACGGAGGCGGTCAGACGAAAACCATACAGTGTTGTATTGCTGGATGAAATTGAAAAGGCACATCCGGATGTATGGAATGTATTGCTGCAAGTATTGGATGATGGAAGGCTCACTGACAACAAAGGAAGATTGGTGAATTTCAAAAATACCATCATCATCATGACCAGCAACTTAGGAAGCCACCTCATTCAGGAGGCATTTGAAAATATTGGTGAAAAAGAAGTAGATGCAGTTGCTGAAAAAGCCAAAGTTGAAGTAATGAATCTTTTGAAACAGACCATTCGTCCTGAGTTTTTGAACAGGGTTGATGAAATCATCATGTTTCAGCCATTGAAAAAAAGGGAGCTGAAAAAAATCATCGAAATTCAATTGAGGTCAATACAACAGTTGGTGAAAGAAAATCAAATCGAGCTGTCATATACACCGTATACCCTTGATTATCTGTCTGAAAATGGATTTGATCCTCAATTTGGAGCCAGGCCATTGAAGAGATTGATTCAGAGGGAAATTGTCAATCAATTGTCCAAGCGTATTCTAGCAGGAGATATCGACAAAACAAAATCTGTTATCATTGATGTGTTTGATGGTTTGGTGGTGTTCAGAAACGAGAAGTCATAAGTCGTTTATTTGGGTTGACTTTGTTATTTTTACCCAACAATGTTCAACATGAAAAACGTACGTAGAAATTCAGCCACTCTTTTTTCTGTATTACTTCTTTTTGGATTCACTGTATCATCTTGTTCCAATGCGCAGTCGGATCCGCAGTTGCAAACAGCTATTGCAAAGTCAAAAGTTGAAAAGCTGGTCGATAAGACAGTGGTTCCAACCTTGGATACTTCTGCTTACAGGAAGAAATTCAATGCCATGTTGAATGGTGATAGCTCAGAGAAATGGAAGTTCAAAGGCGATTTTCCTTTGGCTGGTGCATGGCTTCCGCAACACAGGGTCATTGCGTATTATGGAAACCTGTATTCCACCAGAATGGGGATCTTGGGCGAATTGCCCAAGCCGCAGATGTTTGCAAAGTTGAAGGGAGAATTGGAAAATTGGAGGAAGGCAGACCCAACCACACCCGTAAAACCTGCATTGCACTATATAGTAACAACCGCACAGGGGTCACCAGGATCAGGAGGCAAATACAGACTGCGTATGCCAAATAAGGAAATCGATAAAGTGATGTCAATGGCTGCAGAAATAGATGCCCTGGTCTTTTTAGATATTCAAGTTGGACTCAGCAATTTGCGTGAAGAAATACCTGTGATTGAAAAGTATCTTCAATTGCCCAATGTGCATTTGGGCATCGATCCAGAGTTTTCAATGAAAGGCGGTCAGCGGCCCGGGACTGTGATTGGCACATTCGATGCAGGAGATATCAACTATGCTACTCAATATTTAAAAGAGCTGGTTCAAAAAAACAATCTTCCCCCAAAGATGTTGGTGATTCATCGTTTTACACAAAATATGGTACGCGAATACAAGTCCATCAAAAAGCATCCTGAAGTTCAAATCATTGTGGATATGGATGGATGGGGAGCTCCGGCAAGAAAAATCAATACCTATAAACAATTTGTATATGGAGAACCTATTCAGTTTACAGGATTCAAATTATTTTATAAAAATGATTTGAAGGAGCCTCCACATCGCATGCTTACACCTGCAGAATTACTGAAGCTCAAGCCTGTACCGATGTACATTCAATATCAGTAAAAAAATTATTTTTTGCCAGTCAGCAGCATCCTAACTGCAAGTACAATCATAACGATCGCGAATATTTTCTTGACAGTTTCTTGTGGCAGGCTCAAAGAGAATTTACTGCCGAGATAGCTGCCCAAGAAAAATCCTACAGCTATCAATCCTGCATATTTAAAATCAACATAGCCTTTTTTATAATAATTGATGACGCCGAGAATTCCAACGGGAAACAGCATCATGGCCAATGAAATGCCTTGTGCATGGTGTTGCGTGATTCCCAATAATAGCACAAGGGCTGGAACAATGATGACGCCGCCGCCGATGCCTACCATCCCTCCTAAAAATCCAGCTGCAATCCCAATCAGGATTAAATAGATAAGTGTCTCCATTGAAATATCTTTCTTAAGTTCCATTTATTTAATCAATGTCATGCCTGTTTTTACCAATGCAACTCCCACTGCAACAGATACAATGATATAGGTAGCTGATTGTACATTCAAGCCATTTTTTAACAGTTGAATGTTTTCCAGAGCAAATGCAGAAAAAGTGGTAAAACCACCACAAAAACCGCTGGCCAAGAGCAACGTCAGATTTGTCTGATTCATACTGCTTTTTTCTGCCATCCCCACTATAAGTCCAATCGCGAGACAACCCAGCATATTCACCGTAAAGGTTCCGATAGGAAATGAAGTGGTCAATTGTTTTTGCATCCATGTGCTGATCCAAAATCTGCATCCGCCTCCGATAGCACTTCCAATGATAACCAGTAAACTATTGTATAGGTTAATCATTGGCGGGCAAATTTCCGGAAAATGTATAGCTGAAATCTACTTTCCATTCATTTTGCTGTTTGACAACTTTCAAATCGGCAGGTTTCATGGTATGTGAATTGGAGAAGTTGATGATGGTCACACTGTCATTCAAGTTTGTTACACTGTTTACAATGATGGATGCTGATTTGAATTGTAGCCTCTCACTTTTGGGCTGTTTTTTCATGTATTGTTTGTAACGCTCAAATATTTCTTTGTCCTCTTCATTGTCACATACATGCAAAGATGCTTTCTCAAAATCGCCATCCAGCACAGCCCTGACAAATTCCCTTCCTGCATCCAATGGATCTTCCGGATTAGAAAACCCCTCCGGTTCCTGGCATGACACAAACACGGCAAATGCCGCAAGGCATGTCAAGCGGTACAAATTATTGATCATTTCTTTCCCTTTCTTTATCATATGCACGAATAATGGATTTAACCAATCGGTGTCTGACAACATCCTCTTCATCCAATTCGATGTGAGCGATCCCATCTATATTTTTAAGAATTCTGGTTGCTTTATCCAATCCGCTTTTCTGATTTTTTGGAAGATCAATCTGAGTGAGGTCACCTGTTATAATTGCTTTTGCATTGGATCCAATACGGGTGAGAAACATTTTGATTTGTAAATCAGTTGTATTCTGCGCCTCATCCAAAATGATAAAAGCGTTGTCGAGTGTTCTACCGCGCATATAAGCCAATGGTGCAATTTCAATGACCCTGGTTGTCATGTAATATCCCAACTTGTCTGCTGGAATCATGTCATCCAACGCATCATAGAGGGGCCTCAGGTATGGATCGATTTTTTCTTTGAGGTCACCAGGCAGAAAACCAAGACTCTCACCTGCTTCCACCGCAGGACGTGTAAGGATGATCTTTTTTACCATCTTGTTTTTCAATGCCCTAACCGCCAATGCAACGGCAGTGTAGGTTTTGCCTGTACCGGCAGGACCAATGGCAAAAATGATGTCATTCCTTTCTGCAAGAGATACCATTTTTTTCTGGTTTTGTGTTCTGGCACGCACCGATTTCCCATTGGGTCCAAATACGAGTACATCATTTGGATGTTTGTCAACAAAGTTATCAATGCTCTCTCCGTCATCTCCTCCAAGTATTTGTTCGAAATAATTATGACTTACATTTCCATTTCTTTCCAAATACTGAACAAGCATATCAATTTTTTCTTTTGCTTGTTCAATTATTTCCGGAGCACCGCTCAATTTAAGTTGCGTCCCTCTGCTGAGAATTTTGAGAAGCGGGAATCTTTTTTTAAGAAGATCTAATTTACCATTGTTTGCACCAAAGAATTCAATCGGATTTACAGATTCAAGGTTGATGATGGTTTCAGTCAATGTGTTGAATTTTATGAGGTTGGTTAAAGATTGTGTGTTGCACATAAATTTAATCAAACTGTTGGGTAAAGGCCAACACTAACTTATCAACACATGTGGGTAAACTTGTGAAGATTAAATCATGATGAAGGAATCCTCAAATATTTCTTAACAGCCTGATGGTCTCAGCAGGATGCTGGGAGTTGAAAACGGTATTTCCTGCAACGAGTACGTCTGCGCCTGCAGCTACAATGTTTGCCGCATTTTCTAAAGTAACGCCTCCGTCAACTTCAATCAAAGTTTGGGCACCAGATTGAATAATTTTATTCTTAAGCCTTTCAATTTTTTGCAATGTTGCATGTATGAATTGTTGTCCTCCAAATCCCGGATTCACTGACATTACACAAATCAAATCTGCGAAACCAATGATTTCATTCAACGCCTCCAGGGGTGTATGTGGATTGATGGCTACACCTGCCTTCATGCCAAGTGATTTGATCTGTTGTATATTACGGTGCAAATGGTTGCATGCTTCAACATGGACGGTCAGCACATCTGCTCCTGCATCTTTGAATACCTGTGTAAATTTTTCCGGCTCTTCAATCATCAGATGAACATCACAAATTTTTTGCGTAGCTTTTCTAACAGCAGCTATTATGGGAATACCGAAGCTGATGTTGGGTACAAACCTTCCATCCATTACATCTAAATGAAACCACTCCGCATCCGAATTATTGATCATTTCACAGGCGGATTCCAAGTGAAGAAAATTTGCAGAAAGCAATGAAGGTGCAATGATGGCCATGTTATTGTTTTAATCTTGTTAGTGCCTCCTCGGCAGCATCATAATTGGGGTCAACTTGGAGCGTCCATTCATAAAATCTGATTGCCTCATTTGTTTTTTTTAATCCCTCGTATGATTTTCCGATCCAGTAATAAAGATCGGGATTATTTTTTGTCAAATTCAATGCTATTTGCAATGTTTCCAATGCGTTTTGGTAGGAACCTTGTTGATTGTATAAAATTCCCTTTTCAATGTATGCATCAAAAAACGTATAATTTTCTAAAATGGTTGAATCAAAATATTGCTCAGCTTTTTTTATATCTTGGATGTTTGCATAAAACAATCCCTTTATGAAAAATATTTCGGCTCTTGTATTTTGATCGCTGGTGGTGTTCAGCACAGCGTCGCAGAGCTCAATGCATTGCAGGTTTTTTTGGCTTGCCAGTTGGTAAAGATCCTCAAAGGTGGACTTGCCAGCATTTTCGATGGACGCCTTGCTGATTTCGTTAGTAAGGTTGTTCTGTGTGCAGTTGATGAACAACAACATGCAGAAAGCAATAGGGGCCTGAATCGCAATGAACTCCCTGATCATGCGCAAAGCTACAAAATGTCTTTGTTTTATGAATATTCCATGACATGAGTGCTGGTATGAATCTGTACATTTGCGCACAACAGAAATTTGCACAAAATGACCAAGTTTTCCTCTCTTTTGATCCTCTTATCAATGACCATGATGGGTCAATTTGTTTTTTCGCAGGACTCCCTGCTGTATGCCAACGAACCGCATTTCAAAAATATACGCCAATTGACTTTTGGGGGTGACAATGCAGAAGCTTACTTCAGTTTTGATGGAAAGTGGATCATCTATCAAAAAACAAATCCCAAAGAGGGTATTGCATGCGACCAGATTTTTATCGGTAAAGTCCCTACCAAGCAAAATGAGCCGTTCGTTCCGATTCAAATCAGCAATGGCAAAGGCAGAACGACCTGCGGAGCATTTTTGAAAGACGGAAAGCATGTCGTATACGCATCCACCCACCTTGGAAGCGTTGAATGTCCGCCAGTTCCTGACCGCAGCAAATACGGCAATAAATACATATGGCCCTTGTATGATAGCTATGATATTTTTCTTTCTGACACCAAAGGCAACATCAAAAAAAATCTAACCGATCGTCCGGGTTACGATGCAGAAGCAACGATATCACCGGATGGTAAAACAATGCTTTTCACCTCCACCCGCGATGGAGACATTGATTTATACACCATGCATTTGAAGTCTGGCAAGATCACGCGCATCACATCCGATCTTGGATACGATGGCGGAGCTTGGTTTAGTCCAGATGGTGCAAAAATCATTTGGAGAGCATCCAGGCCCAAGACAGAGGAGGAGATCAAGGAATACAAGGAGTTGTTGAGAGAAAATCTGGTTGCGCCTACCAAAATGGAAGTATGGATTGCCAATGCGGATGGGTCAAATGCAAAACAGGTGAGTCAATTGGGGCAGGCAAATTGGGCACCAGCATACATGTCAGACAGCAAGACCATCATTTTTGCATCCAATCACGAATACAAACGCGGATTTCCTTTCAATCTTTATCTAATGGATGAGGACGGGTCAGGTTTGCGAAAGATCAGCCGCGACAAAGGATTTGATGCATTCCCCATGTTCAGCATGGATGGCAAGAAAATTATATTCTGTTCCAATAGAAACAATGGAGGAACAAGGGATACCAATATTTTTATTGCTGATTGGGTAGATTGATTACTCCCATTCAATCGTAGCCGGAGGTTTACTTGAGATATCGTACACAACCCTGTTGATGCCTCTAACCCGGTTGATGATTTCGTTGGAGATTTTTCCAAGAAACTCATAGGGTAGATGTGCCCAGTCAGCAGTCATTCCATCAACAGAAGTAACTGCTCTCAATGCAACAGTGTACTCATAAGTTCTCTCATCGCCCATTACACCTACGGACTTAACAGGAAGTAAGATCGCACCTGCCTGCCAAACTTTATCGTACAAATGATGCTCTTTCAATCCCTCGATGTATATTTTATCCGCCTCTTGCAATAAGCCAACTTTCTCCTCGGTGATTTCACCAAGAATTCTGATGGCGAGTCCGGGTCCAGGAAACGGATGTCTGAACAACAATTCATGCGGAATGCCCAATTCTAGACCCACTTTTCTCACCTCGTCCTTGAATAAAAAACGAAGTGGTTCCACCAGTGAAAGTTTCATGGTGTCAGGGAGTCCGCCCACATTGTGGTGTGATTTGATGGTCACCGAAGGGCCGTGCACCGAGACACTTTCAATTACGTCGGGATAGATGGTTCCCTGTCCAAGAAATGAAATGTCTTGCAGTTGATGGGACTCATGGTCAAATACATCAATGAAAGTTTTACCAATTGCTTTTCTTTTTTCTTCCGGATTGGTTAATCCATTCAGTGCATCGTAAAATCTTTTCTTCGCATTTACTCCCTTTACATTCAGGTCAAGTTGTGCATATGTTTCAAGCACAGATTCGTATTCACCTTTTCTCAACACACCGTTGTCAACGAAAATGCCATAAAGATTCTTACCGATGGCTTTATGAATCAATGTAGCAGCAACGGTAGAGTCTACTCCGCCGCTCAATGCCATGACAACTTTTTTGACACCAATTTGCTTTTTCAGTTGTTCTACCGTATCAGAAATAAAATGGGCAGGTGTCCAGTCGCCCTTGCATCCACAAATTTTATACAAAAAGTTTTGTATGATTTGTTTTCCAAATGATGAATGATACACTTCGGGATGGAATTGGAGTCCGTAGATATCGTTGGATCCATTTTCCTTTAATTGGAAAGCTGCTACAGGTATGGAATCGGTGGTGGCGCAAACAGTCGCTTGTTGTGGAAGATCAAGTATAGAATCACCATGGCTCATCCATACTTGAGATTGAGATGGGATCCCTTCAAGCAGGGTATTGGATGATGTGATATTCAATTGTGCTCTGCCGTATTCTCTTTTTTCACTTCGTTCAACCCTTCCTCCCAACTGTTTGGAAGTCAATTGTGCACCATAACAGATGCCAAGTACATTTCTTTGTTGGGCAATTTCCCTGATGTTCACCTCAGGTGCTCTATCATCATTCACCGAAAAAGGGGAGCCAGAAAGAATTACTCCTTTTAAGTCTTGGGTATAGGAAATCTTGTGATGATATGGAACGATTTCGCAATAGACATTGGCTTCTCTTATAGCCCTGGCAATCAGCTGTGTATATTGAGAGCCAAAATCAAGGATTAGAATTTTCTCGGTCATATGCGAAGGTAAAGATTTACGAGGGATGCCATAAACGAAAAAAGAACATCCGGGGATGTTCTTTTAAAAATATGTTCGGAGAGATGTTAAGCCTTCTTGGATTTGGCAATCGCTTTGGTAAGTGAGCTTTTCAAATTTGCGGCCTTGTTCTTGTGGATCACCCCTTTTTTGGCAAGCTTGTCGATTTTGCTCAATACTTCCGGCAAACTTTTTGCCGCTTCTGAAGCATCTGTCAATGCACGCAAATCACGCATTGCATTACGGGTTGTTTTACCATTGTAACGGTTTCTTTCCCTGCGTTTTTCAACTTGACGTACATCTTTTTGGGTTGCCTTGTGGTTTGCCATGCTGTCTATTCTTTTTATGGGTTGCAAAGGTAAGTGACTTCCCCTAAACAACCAAAAAACAGCTGTTTTTATCGGAAATTCAATCAGTTACGTATGATTTTTGACTTATTTTTTTGCCCTAAATCAACGATATTTGCGAACCGATTTGTCAAACCCACATTCTCCAACAATGAAGGACTTTTCATACATCACTTCATCCCACCCCTCGTACATAGAAAATTTGTACCAGGAGTTTTCAAAATCACCTGAAACTATTGATCCTGATCTAAGGAAATTTTTTGAGGGATTTGACTTTGCGGTGAGTCAGTTGCAGTCAAACAGCATCTCAGTGGGGGCAACACCATCTGATCTGGATTGGAAAAAGGAATTGGGCGTTTACAGGCTCATTCTTGGCTACAGAAACAAGGGTCATCTGATTGCGCATACCAATCCCATTCGAAAAAGAAAAGACAGGGGCGCGAATCTTGATCTTGGTTTCTTCGGTTTAGCTGAAGTTGACTTGAATGCTGCTTTTTATGCAGGAAATCTGATTGGATTGGGTACTGTTTCACTGAAAGAAATTCTTTCGCATTTGACCCGTTGCTATGCAACACATGTCGGCATTGAATTCAAATACATCAGCAGCCAAGAAAAAATTGATTTTCTCACCCAGGAAATGGAAATCCATTTTCCGAATGCAGTCCCTCTGGACAAAAAGAAAAGAATTCTCGAGAAGCTGAACCAGGGAGTAATATTTGAAAAATTTCTGCATACAAAATACATTGGTCAGAAGAGATTTTCCTTGGAGGGTGGTGAAACGACCATTGCGGCATTGGACGCCATGATCAATACGGCAGGCGATTTGGGTGTGAAAGAGGTGGTTGTGGGAATGGCACACAGAGGCAGGTTGAATGTGCTTGCCAATGTCATGGGCAAGACATACGAACATATATTCAGTGAATTTGAAGGGAAGTCAACTCCTGATCAAACCATGGGCAGTGGAGATGTCAAATACCATCTTGGTTATGGCAGTTTGGTACAGACCACCAGCGGACAAACAGTTGCTTTGAAACTCATGCCCAATCCCTCACATCTCGAAGCGGTTGATCCGGTGGTATTGGGATTTTCAAGAGCGAAGGCAGATGTCATGTACAACAGCCAGTATGATTCCATTCTGCCTGTTTTGATTCACGGTGACGCATCCATCGCAGGTCAAGGTATTGTATATGAAATATTGCAGATGTCCGGCCTGGATGGATACTATACCGGAGGTACCATACATTTCGTCATTAACAATCAAATCGGATTTACAACTGACTTCGAAGATGCAAGAACTGCAGATTACTGTACCTCGCTCGCTGCGATGGTGCATGCTCCTGTCATGCATGTGAATGGGGATGATCCGGAGGCGGTAGTGAAGTGTATGGAAATTGCAACACGTTACAGGCAGCAATTCAACAGCGATGTTTTCATTGACATGGTGTGCTACAGACGCCATGGCCACAATGAGGGAGATGACCCCAAGTTTACGCAACCTCGCTTGTATTCTATAATTGAGAAGCATTTGAATCCACGCGAGAATTATATTTCATTGCTGCAGGAGGATCAAACTCCGGAAATTCAATCCCTTGCGAAAGAAATGGAGAAAAAGTTCTGGTCTGATTTGCAGGAACGATTGGATGAAGTAAAACAACATCCTTTGCCATATCACTACCAGGCTCCAGAATTGGTATGGAAGAGTTTGGTAAAGGCAATTAATAAAGATTTTGAATCATCTCCCGTAACTGCTATCGATAAAAAGCAATTCAAGATTCTTTTTGACCATATCATGTCAGTTCCATCCGGGTTCAAGCCACTGAAAAAAATAGAAAAACTTTTACAGGATAAAATCACTTTGCTTGAAAAGGATAATAAAGTTGATTGGGCAACCGGTGAATTGATGGCATATGCGAGTTTGCTTGCAGACGGCAAAGACGTGCGCATGAGTGGGCAGGATGTTCGCCGCGGCACTTTCAGTCACCGCCATGCTGTAATCATGGACGAAAACACCGATCAATCATACAACAGGCTAAGCAATGTTCCCGGTGCCAGCAAGCATTTCATTATTTATAATTCATTGTTGAGTGAATATGGTGTATTGGGATTTGAATATGGGTATGCGCTGGCAAATCCAAATGCACTGGTGCTTTGGGAAGCACAATTTGGAGATTTTTCCAATGGTGCACAAACAATGATTGACCAGTTTATATCGGGCGCAGAGCAAAAGTGGAACAGAATGAATGGATTGGTGATGTTATTGCCACACGGTTATGAAGGACAGGGTCCAGAGCACAGCAGTGCCCGAATGGAACGTTACCTGCAAATGTGTGCTGAGTTGAACATGGTTATTACCAACATCTCCAATGCTGCAAACTTATTCCATGCATTAAGAAGACAGCTGACATGGAATTTCCGTAAACCAATGATTAATTTTTCACCCAAAGCAAATCTCCGGCATCCAGGGTCTTACTCCCTTGTAGAAGATTTCACAAAGGGAGGATTTAAAGAAGTGATTGATGATGCACAGGTTGATGCCAAAAAGGTGAAACATATTCTGCTGTGCAGCGGAAAAGTCTATTTTGATTTAAATGATTACCGCACCCAGAACAATATTGTTGATACAGCAATCGTGAGATTGGAGCAGATTTATCCATTGCCTCTGAAGCAACTTGAAGCCATCAAGGAGAAATATCCAAAAGCTACTTGGAAATGGGTCCAGGAAGAGCCAATGAACATGGGTGCTGCATCATTCATGAGAATGAATGTTGATTTGTTCCCATTTGAGATTGTTTCCAGAACGGCAAGTGCAGCCACTGCGACTGGATACAGCAAAGTACATGCAGCTGAGCAAGAGGCATTGATGAAAAAAGCATTTTCGAGCAAATAACCTTTATAACTACCAATTAACTGAATATTATGATAGACATTAAAGTTCCAACTGTAGGTGAATCCATCAACGAGGTGAGTCTCGCGAAATGGCTTAAACAAGACGGACAATGGGTTGAGCGTGATGAAGTGCTGGCTGAAATAGAAAGTGAAAAAGCAACTTTTGAAATCAATGCAGAGCAAGCAGGAATATTGAAAATCAAGGTTCAGGAAGGCGATACATTGGCGATAGGGGATGTTGTATGTTCAATTGATGAAAAAGCAAAACGTCCGGAGACGGCTGCTGCCCCAGCAGAGAAGAAAGAGAAGTCAGCTGCTGCTCCCAAAGCAGAAGCAGCTACAAAAGCAGATGTAAAAGCAACGCCGGTTGCTGCTGCCATCATTGCAGATAAAAAAGTGGATGCCAAGGGCATTGCTCCTTCTGGATCTGGTGGTAAAATTTTAAAGCAGGATGTATTGGAAGCACTCACCAATCCAGGTCGCAAGCCCGGCGTTGAGTTGTTCTCCAGAAATGAGCGGAAGGAAAAAATGACGCAATTGCGTAAAACAGTGTCGAAAAGGTTGGTGGAGGCTAAAAATACCACTGCCATGCTCACCACTTTCAACGAAGTAGATATGAGCTTTGTGATGGATATCAGGGCGCAGCACAAGGATAAGTTCAAGGAAAAGCACGGTGTCAATCTTGGGTTCATGAGCTTTTTTACAAAGGCTGCAGCATTTGCTCTTCAGGAATTTCCTGCTGTCAATGCCTATATCAGCAACGATGAATTGACCTACCATGATTACTGTGATATATCAATTGCGGTTTCCGCACCGAAAGGTCTTGTTGTTCCAGTCATAAGAAATGCAGAGAGCCTCTCCATGGCAGATATAGAAAAGAAAGTAATAGAACTTGCAACCAAAGCAAGAGACAATAAATTGACTTTGGAAGAAATGCAAGGTGGAACATTTACCATCACCAATGGGGGTGTATTTGGTTCTTTGTTGAGTACTCCGATCATCAACATACCACAATCTGCTATTTTGGGTATGCATAAAATTGAGGAACGTCCAATTGTCATCAAAGGACAAATCGTTGCTCGTCCTATGATGTACCTGGCTTTGAGTTATGACCACAGAATCATTGATGGAAAGGAGAGTGTCGGGTTTTTGGTCAGGATCAAAGAATTGCTTGAAAATCCACAACAAATGCTTTTCGGAAAAGATCCGGTGAAATCATTGTTGGAGCTATAATTTTGTTCAAACATATAGATCATGGCTGTATTTCATCAGCAACACTTACGATCAGCCATTGACATAATAGAGGCTTATCATTTCAATGAACCATTCAGCCTTTTTTTGAAAAATTATTTCAGGCGGCATAAAAAGTTTGGTTCGAAAGATCGTAAAACCATCGCTGACTTGTGTTTTGGTTATTTTAGGATAGGTCAATCTGCACATTCTTATACCATCCAAGAGCAGGCGATCATCGGATTTTACCTTACACATTCAGCCGATAATGGATTTTTAGTTCACATAAATCCAGATTTATCGAAGAGCATTGAAAAATCATTGGAAGAGAAATTAATACTTCTTCAAGCGTTCTTTCCTGACTTTGTTGCATCAAATATCTTTTCTTTCAAACAGCATCTTTCACATTCACTTGAACATACACCTTTCAATTTCAGTCATCTTCAAAAGCCGCTTGTATATATCAACATCCGCAATCAGTCTAGGGATGGCTTTGTCAAGCAATTAACGTTGCATCAGATTCCCTTTGCGTCAGAGGGCAGTTACATCGGATTTGAACAGCACATTGATCTGTCTAAATGGTTTGATATAGACAAGGATTTACTCGTTCAAGACATCAGTTCTCAAAGGACGTTTGGTTTATTAGATGGCTATCCGATGGCCGGAAATTACGTATGGGATGCATGTGCCGGTAGTGGAGGCAAGTCAATTCTTGCTGCAGATGCCTTTCATTTCAGAAGGCATTACGTCTCAGATATCAGGGAACATATATTGGATGAACTTTCCAGAAGATTTAAACTGGCAGCTGTTCGCATTGAAAAATCATTTTGCGTCGATTTAACCAATTCACTTTCTGTACAGGTTGCAAAACAATTTTTACCTTCCGATGGAGTTGATTTGATCATTGCAGATGTTCCATGCACAGGCGCTGGAACCTGGGGGAGAAGTCCAGAGTGGCTTCGCTCTTTTGACCCAACTTCCATAGATACATACCATCATAAGCAGGTTAAGATTCTTGAAAACTTATTGCCATTTATCAATGAAAACGGATACCTCCTCTACATCACCTGTTCCGTCTTTGCAAGAGAAAACGAGGATGTATTGAATGCAATGGTTGAAAAACATGCCATTAAAGTGCTCAAGCAAACATATTTCATTGGTTACCCACATAGAGGGGATCAATTATTTGCTGCATTGATTACTTTATGATTTTAAGCGTGCCTTTTTCGGTTTCACTCTTATACGAGATCAGGTAAACTCCTTTGGGGACAGGTGTCAAATCTTTTATTTCAAAGACGTAGTATTGATTGGCCTTTACTGCGTAATTTTTTGACTGTATGGATTGTCCATTCATATTCATAAGCCTCCAGTAAAAAAATCCGTCTTTGGAAGCCTTGTATGCAATTTTGCAAAAGGTATTGATTGGATTTGGGTAAACAGCTATATTTTTTTCAGCTAGAATTTTTTGTGCATTTCTGATATCACGTTGTTTATACAAATCTTCATAGGCCAACTGCATATTGGGAATACCATATCCTTTTCTGTTGTCAGGATTCAAATATTGATGAGATGATTGTTTAATAGCTTGAATAATTTCAAGGTTATTGAATTCTGGAAAACCCTGCCAGAGGCAAGCTACCAATCCTGCGATATTTGGATTCGAGAAGGACGTTCCATTTCCAATACCGATATTTCCATCAGCCGCAATCAATTGCGTATTGAATCCAACGGAAACAACATCTGGCTTGATTCTTCCATCTGCAGCCGGACCATATCCGGAGAAAGGCGCAATCTGACTAGAACTGTTGATTGCTCCCACAGCCAGCACATTTTTTCCATCTGCAGGTGCTGAAATATATTTCCAGGGATTGTCTCCTTCATTGCCGGCACTGCTTGAAACTATCATTCCTTTGGAAACAGCCATTGAAGCTGCTTTGCTTACAATGGTGCCCATTCCATTGAGTTCGTTGTAAGTGTGATTGAACATGTTGTCATCAAAAGTGGTATATCCAAGTGATGAGGAAATCATGTCAATCCCAATGCTGTCCGCTCTTTCCGCTGCCATCAGCCAATTGATTTCTTCAACGGGAAATTCTGATCCCGCATCTTCCGTTCTGAATAAATAGAAATCTGCTCCGGGGGAACTGCCAACAAATCGTCCTGGTAAATTTGCTCCCATGATGGAGAGGCAGCTCATTCCATGAGCATCATCCTCACTTACCGAGGGGTGATTGCTTACAAAATCCCATGTGTACTTTATTCGTTCTTTTCTTCGTAAACTGTCAAATGCCTCGTATGTCTGGTATTTAAAAAATCCTGCATCAAATACTGCTATCTTAATTCCATTGCCGGTCAGTCCTTTGTTGTGGAGGTATGCTCCATTGTGAATAGAAATTTGTGTCTGGCTTTTACCATAATTCAGTACATTTTCTAATCTGCTTTCAGTTGCATTTGATGTAAATTTTTCAGAAAGTATTTGATCTTTTTGATTATCCTGGAATTTTACAATGCTGTTGGCAATTGGGAATTGTTTTTTTACAAATCCGAGTGATTTTATTTTTTCCAATGTGCCCTGATTGGATGTCTGAATGACGATGAGGTTCATCCATCTGGAGCTGCCTATTAGGTTGATGTTTTCCATCTTTACAATACTGTCCAGATAGACTTTGGATACGGGCAGATCAGTGCTGTCGATCGGAATATTGTATTTCTTTTTTCTGGCAATGCTTTCAGCTGAAAGAAATGACAGGGGTGTAGATAAATGATAGGCGGAGCCTTTTTTGTCGGTCAGCTCCAGGGCATATCTGGAGTATTGCGCATGTGCTTGAAAAGAGAGCAGCAGCATCAATGCGGTTATACTATTTTTCATTTGGGACTTGAAAAATTATGTCTCAAGATAGACATTTTTATGCCGTAGCTGTTTTCTTCGTAATAACCTGAACTATTATTGGCATTGCCGGGTTGCCATACTTGGTGTTTGAATTCTTTGAATACAAGTCCAATGTTTTCAGCGAAAATCTCTTTTGAATAATTGATCTCGGAGTATATATTTTTATTGGCAGGATTGTTGATGGTGTCGTTTCGTTGCAACACAGAAATTGTGTTTGGAAATCCAGTGTTGTTGAT